>MTKX01001039.1_pt1 | contig 237972 bp, 202 predicted proteins | sample 1042771 | NCBI WGS metagenome assembly MTKX01 (sample SAMN06212183, study PRJNA360534) | anaerobic digester metagenome | biome: Wastewater treatment plant; material: sludge; isolation source: anaerobic digester fed with sludge from wastewater treatment plant | place: Denmark: WWTP Randers ...
CTTTCTTTAATAATATTGGATTGCCCACCGTATTGGAGCGCGGAACAAGGGTGTACCCCGCGTCTCAAAGGGCATTTGATGTGATAGATGCACTCAAGTCCTGGCTTGAGCGGCTGGGTGTCCGTATAATCTGCGGCTGCCAGGTACTGGAGTTCCTGCGGGAAGAAACGAAGGCCTCGGCAAGTGCCTCGCACGAAACAAATAATGAAATCAGGCAACAAAGGATCAAGGCGGTGAGGGTCAGGAGCTCACAGGGTGAAGAAAAGCTGCTGACTGCAGACCATTTTATTCTGGCTACTGGCGGAAAGACATACCCGGGTACCGGCTCGACAGGGGACGGCTATGCACTGGCCTCGGCGCTCGGTCATACCATTGAGCCACTGTTTCCTACGCTCACCGCGCTTATGCCTGTGGATTACGACCGGCGGCTTGAGAGGGTGGAGCTGCGCAATGTCCGGCTGGATCTATACATTGAAGATGTGCTGAGACGGTCCGAGGAGGGAGAACTTCTTTTCAGCAACCTGGGTATTGAAGGTCCTATCGGGTTTCGTGTGAGCAGGCAGGCAGTGGTGGCTCTGAACAAAGGGCAGCGGGTATCTCTGCATCTGAACCTGAAGCCCGCACTGACACGTGAACAGCTGATGTTACGCTGGGAACGGGAAAATTCTCTTGCCGGGTCTGGGTCTGGGAGTGGATCTGAAACATATCTGGTGAAGCGACTTAGGGCTTATATGCCGGAAGCATTGACAGGTCCTTTTGTAAAATATGTGACTGTGAGTGGTTTGCATCCTGTTGACGCCATGACCAGGTGGGTTTTTCCCATAGCTTCTTATGGAGACTGGGCACGGGCTGTTGTGACGGCCGGCGGGATATCCATGAAAGAAGTGGATATGCGTACGATGCGTTCAAAATTGATTGAAAACCTGTCGTTTGCAGGTGAAGTGCTGGATCTTGATGCAGACAGTGGCGGATATAACCTTCAAATAGCGTTCGCTACAGGCAGACTGGCAGGCGGTAAAACCTCAGACTAAAGACTCAATTTGATTTCGGTCAGGACTTTTTTAGTGTCCAGCGTGAAGTCGCCTTTCATGATCCAGTCATAGTAGGAGGGTTCTGACTGCAGAACCTCTTTGACACTGCGGCCTTTGTGTTTTCCGAAGTTGAAAACCGGTTTATCCTTTTCATCGAGCACTATGCGGCCGGCATAATCCAGGTTGCGATTCCTGGTAGAAAAATCTGAGAGGAAACTTATGTCGTTTTGAAGATCATCGGGGTAACGATCAAGCTGGGCTTCGAGAATTTCCATGGTTGCGATGGTGTCGGCTTCGGCACTGTGGGCATTGTCCAGGTTTTTGTCGCAGTAGAACCGGTATGCTGCTTTTAGTGTACGTTGCTCCATTTTATGGAAAATATTTTGCACATCTATCAGTTTACGCTTACGGAAGTTGAAGTCGATTCCGGCCCTGAGAAACTCTTCCGATAGCATAGGCACATCAAATTTGGTGGAATTATAGCCCGCTATGTCACAGCCTTCCATCCATTTGGCCAGTGATTTGGCTAGTTCTTTGAACGTGGGCTCATTGGCAACGTCTTCGTTTGAAATGCCATGTATTGCTTGTGCTTCGGGTGATATGGGAATGGTCGGATTGATACGCCGGGTCTTGATCTCTCGTGTTCCGTCGGGATTCAGCTTTAGCACGCAAATTTCAATGATCCTGTCAGTTGCCACATTCAGGCCGGTTGTTTCCAGGTCCAGGAACAGGATGGGTTTTTTAAGGTTGAGTTTCATTTTAGATTAGGACTTGATCGACGGCAAAAGTACAAAAATAAATGGAGTTTCTTCTTGCCGAGGCAGAGGCAGGTGCAGGAAGCAGCAGCAGGAGGCAGGTGCAGGAAGCAGCAGCAGGGAGCAGCAGGAGCACCGCTTGACTGCCGCGCACTATTGATGTATGAGGTTGGGTTACAGTGATATAACAAAAGAGCTCTTAGGGGGAGCTCTTTTGTTAACTTTCTATTATTCAGATAAATGCATCAAAAGTGCGCAGCAGTCCGGGCAGCAGTAGCAGCGGCAGCAGGCAGCAGCCTACTGGGTGATCATCATGGGCATGAGCAGGGCACAGATTTCTTCGTTCTCGGGTTCTGTGTAGATGGGCGTGATAAGGCCTACCCGGGAGGGGTCGCTCAGGGCAATGTTGACTTCGGTGCAGGGCAGGTTGGCCAGGATCTCGGCCAGAAATACCGACTTGAAGCCCATTTCTATAGCGGGGCCGTCATACTGGCAGGTGATCCGTTCCTGGGCGGCAATGCGGAATTCAACGTCCTGGGCCGAAACAAATATCTGGTTGGCAGAGAAGAGCAGTCTGATGAGGTTGGTGGCCTGGTTGGCGCATACGCTTACGCGGCGTACGGCGTTCATCAATTCAACGCGGTCAGCAACAACGTTGTTGGGATTGCTCTGGGGAATGACGCTCCTATAGGCTGGATAATTGCCTTCTACAAGGCGGCAGGTCATACGGTAGGAACCAAAGTTGAAAAAAGCATTCGTTTTGTCAAAGGATATGGTTACATCATCTTCTACCTTTACGAGCAGGTTTTTAAGTATGTTGGCCGGTTTTTTGGGAAGGATAAAAGAGGCTTCTTCTGTTGATTTGACATCGGGCCGTGTATAGCAAATGAGCTTGTGTGAATCCGAGGCTACCAGGTTGGCGGCATCTGTTTTCAGGTCAAAGAAGATACCGTTCATCACAGGGCGCAGCTCCTCGTCGCCTGTTGCAAACAGGGTACGGTTGATTCCCTCGAGCAATACGTCCGGGGAGAATGTGATGGACAGGTTGTCATTGGGTTCCTTGGCAATGGGGTAATCTTCCGCAGGGAAGCCGGGTACCTGGAATTTACCGGTGGCCCATGTGAATTCAATGATATTCTGTTCTTTGTTGAATGCAAAGGTCAGGGGTTGTTCCGGAAACTCTTTCAGCGAATCTGTCAGGATACGGGCAGGAATAGCCACACTGCCTTGTTCCATCACGTTCTCTATAGGCATGGTGGTGTGTAAGGTGGTTTCCAGATCCGACGCCGTTATGGTGAGGGAATCCCCGGTCAGGTTAAACAGGAAATTGTCCAGTATGGGCAACGTATTCTTGGAAGCGATAACCCTGCTTACGGATTGCAGTCTTCCCAACAATTCTGAGCTTGATACAACAAATTTCATAGGTCAATATTTTATCTTACAAATATACTAAAAAAGTGAGTTGGAAGATTCAGGCGCATAGGATTTTTCCATGCCCAGAAGCTTCTGCTTGCGCCCCAGTCCCGAGGCGTAACCAACCAGTGACCCGTCTGCCCCGATAACGCGGTGGCAGGGAATGACTATTGCAAAGGGGTTGGCGTTGCTTGCCTGTCCTACAGCGCGTGCTGCTTTGGGGTTGCCTGACCTTGCGGCCAGTTCTGCGTACGAAAGCGTGGTGCCGTAAGGGATCTTTCTCAGGTTTTCCCATACGGTTTTTTGAAAATCGGTGCCTTCTATCTTTAAGGGCAAATCAAAGGTACGGCGCGTACCCTTGAAATATTCGTCCAGCTGTTCAAGAGCAAGCAGCAGAACAGGGGGTTTGGGCTCTTCAGGGTCCATGGGCTCTCCGCTTTTGTAGTAACCCTTGAGATTGGAATTGTCCTCGAATTCACAGGCGGTGATTTCTTCAAACTCGTTTGCCGAGATATAGAAGTTGCCCAGCGGGGTGGTGGTGTAAACCCTGTAACGCGGCACCTTGTGGCCACCGGTCAGGAGGATGTACATATGATGGGCTATGCGCTCCGTAGCCCCGTCCATACCCAGGATCCTTCCCAGACGCTTGTAATCTGCCAGCACGCTCCTGCGCTTCTGGCGCCCTTTGAGCAGCAGGCGCAGTTCTTCTTCCATCTTCTGAGGATTGCAATCCTTTTGAATGAGTTCACGGACCGAGGCTTTCTCCAGGATCAGGTTGGGCAGGGAGATGTGCTTCACTTTGATGATGAGCCGGGCGATGGCCACAGAGATTGGATTGCCTCCGTAGCATACCACCTGCGGACAATTCAGCAGCGCTGCCTCGAGCGTGGCAGTGCCGCTGGTGACAAGCGCCGCCTCGGCCTGTTGTAATATCTGGTGCGTATGGCCGTACATTACGCGAACCGGCAGGTCTTTGAGGATGTCGTCGTAGACGGTGGTGGGGATGGAGGGCGTTGCAGCCACGACCCACTGGTAATCCTTGAATTTATTGATTATCTGCCTGGCACGCGGAAGCAGGAAATTGATCTCGTTCAGCCGGCTTCCCGGGAGTATGGCCAGTACCGGTTCCGGTCCTATCTTGTACTTTTTGCTGAAAACATCGGGCGGATCATCTTTTTCCAGTGTGTCTGCCAGGTTGTCAAGGACCGGATTTCCAAGATAGACCGCTTTGATCCTTTTTGAGGCAAAGTAGTCCACCTCGAAGGGGAAAATGACATAGAGCTGGGTAACATACTTACGAATTGCCCTTACACGGTATTCACGCGAGGCCCATGTTTTTGGCGCGATGTAGAATAATGTCTTTATTCCCTTCCGGGATGCGAACTTAGCCATGGGAAGGTTGAATCCCGGGTAATCCACCAGGATAAGGGCGTCGGGGCCGTATTCGAGGAGTTCTTTCTTGCAGCGGCGGAATTCCTTTAAATGCGTGTCCAGGGATGCGGCTACTTCTGCAAATCCCATTACAGACGGCCTGGTGCCCGGGCCTTCGTATTTGAACTCGGCCAGGGGATCTGCTTCTGCAAGAGCCTGCATAAGCTTTTTGGCGTAAAGGTCGCCGGAAACTTCTCCTGCAATTACAAAATATCGCATTTTACTTTATGTTTCCCTATCCCGGGTCAAGTCTTTCCACACCTCTTTCAGGCGCTCCAGCTCGGGATAGTTTGTGTTGTCAATTTTATGCGGTACTATGGTTACATAATGTTGTTCAAGAAGGTTGTGGTCGCATTCGGGTTCACCGGGTTCAAGGTTTTCGTATTCTCCGACCATCCAGTAGTAGGGATGGCCGTATGGGTCCATCCTGGTTTCTATTTCCTTGATCCAGGCACCCATGCCGAACCGGCACAGGCGGATACCCCGGATCTCGTCAATGCTTCCCTGGGGTATGTTCACGTTAACATACGTATAGGGGGCAGGTGGAGATGCAATGAACTTTTCAATGATCTGCTTCCCGTAATATATGCTGGCGGAGAAATCGGCGTTGGCGTGGTGGTCGTTCAGGCTGAATGCGAGGGAAGGTATTTTGTACAGTGCTCCTTCGCGTGTGGCAGCCAGGGTCCCGGAATACAGAACTGCAGAAGAACCGTTGAATCCGTGATTTACGCCCGATAGCAACAAGTCGGGGCGGCGGGTGTCAAAGAGCAGGTTCAGGGCCATTTTCACACAATCTACCGGTGTGCCGGAACAGTAATACCGTTCTATGCCTTTTTCCGGGAATCCATCGGGATTCCCGACGGGAACCATCCGCAGCAGCTTGCCTATACTGACAGCGTTGGACATGGCGCTTTGGGGATACTGGGGAGCAACTACTGTTATATCGCCAAATTGGCGGGCCATTTCTATCAGAGCCTGAAGCCCTTTGGAAGTATACCCGTCGTCATTGGTTATCAGTATATGCATAATTTGCGAATTTAATGATTTTTTTTGAGCTTATCGCTTCATATATTAACTTTGCAATTGATTTTAAAACAAAACAAAGAATATGAATAAGATTAAAGTGGGAATTAACGGCTTTGGCCGTATTGGACGGTTGGTTTTCCGGGCCGCCCAGGATATTGAAAACATAGAAATAGTGGGTATCAATGACCTGATTAGCGTGGATTACATTGCTTACATGCTCAGGTATGATACCGTCCATGGGCAATTCCAGGGTACTATTGAAGTCAGGGATGAAAAACTGGTTGTCAACGGAAAAGCAATCCGTGTAACGGCTGAGAAAGACCCGGCCAATCTGAAATGGAACGAAGTAGGGGCAGAATATGTAGTGGAATCAACCGGTCTTTTCCTGACAAAGGAAAAAGCACAGGCTCATATTGATGCCGGTGCAAAACGTGTGATAATGTCTGCTCCTTCAAAGGATGATACCCCCATGTTTGTTTATGGCGTCAACCACAAGATCTATAAGGGCGAAGCCATCATATCAAATGCATCCTGTACAACAAACTGCCTGGCCCCTGTTGCAAAGGTGTTGAACGATAAATTCGGGATCGTGGAAGGGCTTATGACAACCGTTCATTCCACCACAGCCACCCAGAAAACAGTGGACGGACCCTCTGCAAAGGATTGGAGGGGAGGACGCGCCGCAGCTGCCAACATCATTCCTTCTTCCACAGGCGCCGCCAAAGCGGTGGGCAAAGTGATCCCCCAGCTGAACGGCAAACTTACCGGAATGTCGTTCCGCGTTCCCACCGTAAACGTTTCTGTTGTGGACCTGACCTGCCGTCTTGATAAGCCGGCTAGCTATGATGAAATCAAGGCTGCCATGAAAGAGGCTTCTGAGGGTGAAATGAAAGGCATCCTGGGTTATACAGAAGAAGCCGTGGTTTCTTCCGATTTCATACACGATTCCCGTACATCCATTTTTGATGCCGGAGCCGGTATTTCACTCAATCCGAATTTTGTGAAAGTGGTTTCCTGGTATGACAATGAATGGGGCTATTCGTGCAAGGTCCTGGAAATGATCCGGCACATGGCCACTGTGAAATAACAAACTTAAAGCTATCTTTACCGGGTGTTTTCCAAGGAAGACATCCGGTTTTTTTATCTTTGCGTATGGTTTCAGTAATAATGGCAGCGTACAACGCCCAGGATTACCTTGACACTGCGTTGAATAGTGTCTTTGCTCAATCCTTTAAGGACTATGAAGTTGTAGTTGTGGACGATGCCTCTTCTGACAAAACACCACATATACTGGCTGCCTGCCAAGATCCGCGCCTGAAGGTCTTCAGAAATGAAACACGCAGCGGTGCCGCTTTTTCCAGGAACAGGGCCATTAATGAAGCCTCGGGCAGGTATGTGGCCATCCTTGATGCTGATGACTTCTGGGCGCCGGAGAAACTGGAAGAACAGGTCGGTTTTATGGAAAAGCACCCATCTGCAGCAGGTCTTGGTACTTATGTTTACGAGACCGACCAGGCGGGCCGGAGGAACAAGGCGGTACGCTTTCCATTATATCCGGGGCAAATCAGGTGTTCCACATTATTTCGCTGTTCCCTGGTTCATTCCTCTGTCATGATGAGGCGTTCTTTCCTTGATGAGCACAACATCAGGTACAACGAGTCTTTTTCTTTTTCGCACGATTATGAATTGTGGAGCCGGGCTGTGTTTGCCGGGAACTTTTACCTTCTGCCGCGTTACCTGACCTATTACCGCAGGAGACCGGGACAGATCTCTTCGGAGAATTCTGCAGCACAAAACAGACATGCCTCCAGGGTTTATTGCAGCATGTTGCAGAAGATGGGCTTTCAGCCACAGGATGAGGAACTGTCCGCTCACCTGAGGCTTTCAGGATTGGCCATAGAAACAGTTGACGAGCAGGAACACTACCGCGATATTATGTTGTGGTGTATTGCGTTGTATAAGAAAAATGAAATGAATCCCGTTTTCAGGCCGTACCTTCTGGCTAACGAGATTTTGCTCAGATTTCTAAAATATTGCACCGTGAATTCGTTTGGTCCGATAAAGACCTTACGGTTCATGACTTCCCTGCATTGGAATTTACCCTCCCTTTTTTTCCCATATTTACAGTTATTCCAGCGAATGAGCAGAAAAATAAAAGATGTTTGACACAGCACAATACCGGCGTAAAGAAGTTGAAATTCAACGAATTGATTCTATCATGCGCATGCTTCCCCCTGATGCGCAACAGGTGTTGGAAGCCGGGTGCAGGGACGGTTATATCACCCTGAAACTGGCAGAAAAATACCAGGCGGTCACAGCGTTGGATTTAAACCTGCCTTCCATAACCCATCCCCGGGTTGCCTGCGTGCAGGGTGATATCACTTCTCTGGCTTTTGCCGATAAGTCCTTTGATCTGGTCATTTGTACCGAAGTACTGGAGCATATTCCACCGCTAATGCTGGAAACGGCCTGTGCCGAATTGTTGCGCGTTACAAGACGGTATCTTTTTATCGGGGTCCCATTCAGGCAGGACCTGAGGGTTCATGCCACCCGTTGCCTCCATTGCGGAAGCATTAACCCAACCACAGGTCATGTCAATTCTTTTGACCTGCAGCGGCTGATGTCTCTCTTTGGCAACATGCATTTCACAAAAACAGAATACCCGGGCAGGGGCGTTTATAAAACCAACCGGTTATCCTATGCAATATATAAACATTATGGATTTCCCTACGGATCCTATGAGCAGGAGGAGCCTTGCATACACTGCGGAAAACACCTGGAAAAACCAAGGTTGTCGTTGCCGGCGCGAATAACTTGCCTTTTCGCCAAAGGGCTTGAAACCATACAAAACAAAACAGGGCCCTCTGAGAGCCCTGTCTGGATCCATATTCTATGGGATATTACTGTTCAGGATTCATTGAAATGTCAATGAAATAGTTCTGTTTCAGGAATTTTTTAATGAATTTCTTTACGCTTTTCGGAGTTATCTCTTTTACTATCTGTTCGTAACCTGTGACCACATCCAGATCTTCGGTATAATAACTAATGAGCGACTGCTGCCAGAAATTGTTCTTGATGAGGTTTTCCTGGCGGTTTTTGAGGAAGTTTTCACGGGTTTTGCTCACATATTCCTCTGAAGGCCCGTTCTTTGCAAGATTCAAAACATCGTCCTTGACCACCTGGCGCATTCTTTCCTGTCTCTCTGGGTCGGTATCGAAAACAATGAGCAAAGCGCCATACTCTTCCGGCTGATTGGAGGTTATTTTCTGTACAGCGGCTCCATAAGTTCCACCTTCATCTTCCCTGAGGGTCTTCGTGTAGGTCATATTGAGAATGGATTGCAAGGCATCAAGGTAGACTTCGTTATTGAGGTTATAATCCAGGTCTGCCGAATAGATGTTCGCGATGCTTGTTTTAGGGGTTTCCATAAGCACCTTGAAATGATTATCCACAGAGCCTTTCCGGATGCGGTTGTCGTCTTTTACCCAAACTGCAGGTTGCGTGGCGGAGGGCAATGAACCCAGGTAAAGTTCCACCAGAGGTTTCAAAGTTTCCGGATCAACATTACCTACAATAGTGACAATGGCCCCGTTGTTGTTTGCAAAGCATAACCGGTAGGCCCTTTCCAGGTCTGCCAGAGATATCTTCTGGATCAATTCGCTGGAAACCAACTGGCTGCGTGGATTGTTGTTGAATATTGTTTTATATACCTCTTTCTGGAAAATAAAATCGGGGGTTTTCTCAATATTGGGAACAATAGCTTTCAATTGGGCCATGGAAGCTTCATATTCTCTTTCCACAAACCGGGGTGTGACAATATGGGCATATACCAGTTCCAGGAGTGTCTGGATATCCTGTGGCGAGGCGCTGCCTGTGATACCCTGGCTATAGCTCCTGATAAATGGTCCGGCAGAAGCAATTTTCCCGGTCAGTTTGCGTTTGAGCGAGGTGGCGCTGAAATTTCCCACCCCGTTGTTTTGCATCCAGAAGCTGAAAACGGTATTTTCAACAGAAGGGAGCAGTTCTTCAGGTATAATGGAGAGTCCGCCGTCGTTTTGCAGCGAGAATAACACCTCGTCCTTTTTGTGTGTGGTGGGTTTTACAACCACCTTGATCCCGTTGGACAGTGTCCATACCACGCTTTCATAAGCGCCTTCCTTTTGTTCAAGGATTGTTCCGGGAACCAGGGCATCAGGATTGACAATGGGTTCGTCGGACACTTCTTCTGCATACGCCTGAATTTCCATATCTTCCACTTTTTTCATGATATCCAGAAATTCCTGTTCGGAAGGGATCTGCAGGCCTTCCCGTTTAGGACTGGAAACAAGCAGAATGCGGTTTTCTTCCGTTATGAATTTCTGTGCCAGCTGGTTAAGCTGATCCAGGGTAATGAAAGGAAGGTATCCTTTAGCAACTTCCAATTCATATAAGGGATCCAGGATGGGTTCATTAAAGGCATAATGGTTCATTATGGAATTTATGAATTCACTGTTCATCCGGTCTCCTGCATTTTCTGCAGCGCGTTCCCGGCGGCGCTGGAAGTTGGTTTTGGCACGTTCCAGTTCGGCTTCTGTGAATCCATAACGTTGCATCTTTTCAACTTCTGTCATAAGGGCCTCAAACGCCCGGGCACTTTCGCCATCCCTGCCCTGGGCAGAGAAGTACATGGCATCCACGGAGGTCGTAATGGGAGAAAAACTTAAGTTGGCGCCGAGGAATGGAGCGTCTGGCTTTTGGGCTATCTCCTGGAAACGGTCGTTCATCATTCCTGCTATAAAGGATTTGAACATATCTATCATGTAGATCATTCCCAGAGGACGCATATTGTAGGGAACAGGTTCGGATTTGATGATGAATTCAACACCTGTGCCTTGTGCTTCCGGATCTGTGACAATCCCGATGATGGGATTGTCGTTCTCCGGAACAGGGATCACTTTTTTGGGACTGGGAGTTGAGGGGGCGGGAATATCGGTGAAAAGTGCAGTAAGTTTGCTTTCAACCTGGTCTACATCAATATCGCCTACCACAATGACTGCCTGGTGATCGGGACGGTACCAGGTTTTATAGAAATCATGCAGTTCCGATGCCGGGAATGACTGAAGTCCTTCAATAGTGCCTATCAGGTTGCATTCGGCGTATTTGGATCCTTTGTACAGGTAGGGGAGAGAGCCTTCAAACATCCGCCACTGGGCTGTTCTGCGGGTACGCAATTCTTCTATGATCACACCCCGTTCCTTGTCTATTTCTGCCGGGTCGTTGGTTACAAAGGAAGCATAATCGTGCATGATGAGCAGGCAGGTATCCAGCACCCCTTCCCGCAACATGGGTATGTTGTTGAGCATGTACATGGTTTGCTCAACTCCGGTTCCGGCATTGATGTTCCTTCCAAAACTGCATCCGATGCTTTCCAGGTAACTGATAAGCATTTTTCCGGGAAGGTTCTTAGTGCCGTTCAGGGCCATGTGTTCCAGGAAGTGTGCCAGGCCGGCCTGTGCCTTGGTTTCCTGTATGGCTCCCACGTTGGTGAAGAGATAGAATTCGGCACGGTTTTCAGGCTTTGCATTATGCCTGATGTAATAAGTAAGCCCGTTCTGAAGTTTACCAATACGAACAGCAGGATCGTTTTTCAACGGTTCCTGCGGATTGGCCATTTGTGAAAAGCCGGTAATGCATGCCACGAGCAAGACAAGCAGGGTGGTAAGAAATTTCTTCATAGTTCAGTAGATTGATTTTGATAAGAAAACCAAAGGTAACAAAAAATCGTTGCGTATCGGTCTTTTTTGTACTTTTACATACAAGACACAAAAAATTTATTTACGAATGTTTACCAGAAAGATTTTCCTGAGCCTTGTTGCTTTATGCGTGAGTGCCGGTACTGTCCTGCCTTGTACCAATTTGATCGTGACAAAGGGTGCGTCAAAAGACGGATCCGTAATTGTCAGTTATTCAGCCGATTCACACCAGTTATACGGTGAATTGTATTTCTGGCCCTCAGCCGAATGGCCCGAGGGAACTATGTTGAAAATTTATGAATGGGATACCGGAAAGTACATGGGGGAAATCCCGCAGGCCCGGCGTACCTATTCAGTTACCGGAAACATGAACGAATACCAGTTGCTGATTGGGGAGACCACCTATGGGGGCAGGCCTGAGTTCAATGATCCGACCGGGATGATGGATTATGGGTCCCTGATCTACTTGGCTTTACAACGCTGCAAAACCGCTCGTGAGGCCATTGCCCTGATTGACAATTTGATGCAGACATATGGCTATGCGTCCAGCGGGGAATCGTTTTCCATAGCCGATCCCGATGAAGTATGGATCATGGAAATAATGGCCAAGGCGCCCAGGATGGTTGATGGGGAAAATGTGAACAAAGGAGCAGTCTGGGTTGCCAGGCGCATTCCAGACGGATACATCAGCGGCCATGCCAACCAGGCCCGTATCACAACCATTGACTTTAACGATCCCGAAAATTGTCTATACAGTCCCGATGTCATATCCCATGCCCGGGAAATGGGCATTTTCAGCGGGAAGGACAAGGATTTTAGTTTTTCCGATGTATATGCACCGGTGGATTTTGGAGCCGCCAGGGCCTGTGATGCCCGTATCTGGGCTTATTTCAACCGCTTTGCCGACGGGATGGACAAGTACCTGGATTATGCCATGGGACACAACCTCTCCAACCGGATGCCATTGTATGTCAAACCCAATGTAAAGTTATCCTTTAAGGATATTGCCAACATGATGCGGGACCATTTCGAAGGAACCCCTATGGATATGACCTGCGATATAGGCGCCGGAAGCAACGCCTTGCCCTACCGCTGGAGGCCCATGTCATTTGAGGTGGATGGAAAATCTTATGTTAATGAAAGGGCTATTGCTACACAACAGACCGGCTGGTGGTTTGTGGGGCAATGCAGGAGTGACCTGCCCAGGGATCTTGGAGGTTTGTACTGGTTTGCGGTGGACGATGCAGGTACATCAGCCCTGATACCGTTTTACAGCGCTTCCCGGCGTGTTCCCCGTTGTATTGAAGAGGGGAACGGGAGCATGCTGGAGTACTCCGAAACTTCGCTCTTCTGGATCGTGAACAGGGTAGCCCAGTTTGCATACCTTCGCTATAACCAGACAGGGGCTGAAGTCCGGAGTGTTGTTGACGCCTGGGAAAATGAGATGGTGGAAAAGACTGCTAGCGTCGATCAGATCGCATTGGCTATGTACAAACAGGACCCTGCACTGGCCCGTGAGTTTTTAACGGATTTCTCGGTCAATGCAGCGCAGGCTTTGTTCGAAAAGTGGGTGGATCTTGATAAATACCTGATGGTTAAGTATATTGACGGAAATATCAAACACCAGAATCCGGACGGATCATTCACCAATAACGGCAATAGCGAACGCATCCCGAAATCCCCGATATCCGGCGGTCAGACGCGAAAATGGAAAGAAGCGGTAGTCAAGGATAACGGAACGATCCTGGAATCAAGATAAATGAAATGAAACGATTATCTCTCCTGTTCTTACTCCTGTTGCCGCTTATGGCAAAAGGAACTGATTCAAGCCTGGTATATGTGCTGAACATAGACAGTGAGATACATGCCAAGTCGGCCAGAATCCTGGACAAGGCACTGAAAGAAGCAAAAAATCATAATGCCAGGGCATTTGTTATGCGTCTGAATACCTTTGGCGGTGCCCTGGATGCCGCCGAAAAAATGAGGACAGCCCTGCTGGAAGCTCCATTTACCACGGTCTCTTTTATTGACCACCAGGCTGCCTCGGCAGGTGCCCTTATCTCTCTGGCTTGCGATACCATTTATATGTCACCCGGCTCTACCATTGGCTCTGCCAGTGTTGTGAATCAGACAGGGGAAACAATGTCGGAAAAGTACCAGTCTTACATGCGCTCCCTGATGCGTGCCACTGCCGAGGAAACAGGCCGGGATCCCGGTCTGGCGGAACAAATGGTAAGCGGGGACACCATCGTGAACCTTACAACCCGGGAAGCTGTGGAAGTGGGATTGAGCCAGGGACAGGCGGCGAATGTGGAGGAAGCAGTAGCATTGCTGGGATATGAAGATTATGTGATCAAAGAATACCAGGAAAACTGGCTGGACAAGGTCATAGGATTTTTCTTGCTGCCGCTGGTCCAGGCGTTGATGCTCATGGGCATGATAGGCGGCATATATTTTGAATTGCAAAGCCCCGGTATTGGTTTTCCGCTTGGTGTGGCGGTATTTTGCGCCTTAGGTTATTTTTCCCCGCTTTTTCTGGAAGGATTAGTACAATACTGGGAGATCATCATCATAATTGCAGGCTTGATCCTTCTTGCCATAGAAATATTTGTCACTCCGGGTTTCGGGGTGCTGGGCATCCTGGGTCTTGTTGCCATTGGTGCCGGATTGACACTGACAATGATAGACAACCGGGTGTTTGATTTCAAAGGGCCTTTTCCCTGGAACAGTATTTTAGTGCCTGTGGCTACAGTAAGTGTCACCGGCCTGCTCGCCATATCCTTTATTCTCTTTTCTGTGCATATGTTGTTTCCAACCAGGGTGTTCAACCGCATAGCCCTGCGGACGAACCTGGAGACAAATAATGGATTTGTAGGAGTGCCAACCCTGAATGATCTTGCCGTTGGGCAGGAAGGAGTGGCTTTTACCGATCTCAGGCCTTCGGGCAAAGTAACCATTGGCGGACGCTGGGTAGAAGCACGGGCAGCCGTTGGATACATACCCAAAGGTACTCCGGTTAAAGTGGTAAGGATAGAAGGCGGTGCTATTTTTGTTGAGACTCTATAAGTTCCAGAAGCCTTTCCACGGCTTCATCCTGAGGAATCCCCCGCATAACGGGGGTTTTCCCCTTATACAGGGTAACCCTGCCATTTCCCTCTCCAACATATCCATACTGCGCATCGGCCATTTCTCCCGGCCCGTTCACGATGCAACCCATAACGGCAATGGTGCAGCCTTTGAGGTGTGATGTGGCCATTTTGACCCGGCGGACTGTTTCTTCCAGGTTGAATTTCGTACGACCGCAACCTGGACAGGAAATAAACTCGGGGCGTGTAAAGACGCAACGGGTGGCCTGAAGCAGGTCCATGCAGAAATCGGTGAGTTCCTCTTTTGAAGCAAATGGTGCCTCTACAAAGGGCATGGGCAATGTTTTCCAGTCTATGGTGCCATCCAGCAGGCCCGGAGCCCACTGGTATGCGGCACTGACAATGAGTTCATCCCAGGATGCGGGCTGGCTGCGGTTTTTGGCTACAGGCAGGAACAGCTTGCCAAAGCGGATCTCCGCCCCGGGTGCCTCGGTAAGAGAAATCCTGAAGGTATCGCCTATGCCTTCTTTAAGCAGTGTAACGATCCCGACTGCCGACTTGAGGCGTCCCTGGCGGTCGTTGCCCGATTCTGTCACACCCAGGTGTAAAGGATAGTCCATCCCCAGGGCTTCCATCTTTTGAGCGAGCAGGCGGTTGGATTGCACCATAATGCGCGTGTTGCTCGATTTGAGCGACACCACTACATGGGGAAAATCCATTTCCTGGCAGATGGCAAGGTATTCCAGGGCAGCCTGACACATGCCTTCGGCCGAGTTCCCATAGGTTTCCAGGATATGTGATGGCAGAGAACCATGGTTTACTCCAATGCGCAGGGCGGTGTTGTGATGGCGGCAGACCACGAACAGTTCTGCCAGCAATTCTTTAACCCTGGAACGGTCACGCGAAAAATTACCGGGATTGATGCGCACTTTTTCGGCTACCCGGGCGGCTTCCATGGCGGTAGAGGCCGAGAAATGAACGTCAGCCACCAGGGGAATGTCCATTCCCTGTGACCGGAGCTTCTCCCTGATTACAGCCAACGCTTTGACTTGTGGTGGACCCTGGGTTGTGAGCCGGATCATCTGGGCGCCTTCCCGCGCAACGGCAAGACACTGGGCTACGGAAGCCTCCACATCCAGGGTGTCTGTGTTGCACATGGTCTGGATAGAAATTGGATGTCCGCCTCCGATGGCCAGTTTTCCGGCATAAACTGTACGTGTCTTCATGGTCATAAATGAATGAAAATACCCAGCGTGAAAAGCAACTGGTTGGGATAACCGTAGGTGTAGTATTCGTTGCTGTAGAGAGCCGGATTTTCTATCATGGACAGTGAATAGAGGTAATTGGCCTCGATCTGGAACTCAAATGGCCTGAGGACCAGTGACAGGCCCAGGCCGCCCTGGATCCCGTAATCCAGGTATAGATGATTGCTGTCAAATTCAACCTGTTGCCCATCCGGTACATCTATGGTATAATCTATGGCGCTCATGCGGTAACTGCCAAAACAACCCAGGTTGATCAACAGGCGCATTTTCCAGAAGTCAATGTGGAATTGGGAAGTAAGCGGTATGCGAAGCACCTCGTAAACCCTTTTGAGATCCGGGGTCTCGTACCCTTGCTGCGTATACGTGAATCCGGTCTGAAGCCCAAAATAGGGCATGGTCTTCCACAGGTCGTGGTAGTAAGTATAGAGTATGGAAGCATTTCGATAGGAAGGCACCATTTTTTGTTTTCTGTCGGGATTGAAAGACACCCCGTTGAAGGCATATCCTCCCCGAATTCCCACCATATGTTCTTTATGGGGATTTGTCTGAGCCCCGGCGGGAATACCCGCCAGAAGCAGCACTGTCAGCACGACTAGCCATTTACCTTTTCTTGACCGGGACAGATAACGTAACATTCTGGTTCAAAAGTTGTTCTATGTCTATGATTTGTGTGAGTTCCATTTTTTCTGCCAGTTCTATGACCGGGTTGCCTGAAGGCAAACGGAACATGCGTACCCGTTCCGCCTGTCTTCTTTGCCCTATGTCGCCTGTGTCCCAGAAGCCATTTCCGTTCAGGTCCCCGGTGACACGGATTGTATATTTACCGGCTTTCAGGTATGGGAAAGTAATAATGGTGTCAGACACGGGACGACTGGTGCGCAGGACCTGACTTCGGCTTTCGTTCATCAGATCGACGATCAGCGGGGAGGGCACGTTCTCGAGCTGCAGGATCAGGGCACCGTAGTCTTCCCGGAGCAATGTCTTGAAGGAGGTTTGCAATGTGTCGTTGGGCAGGCCGTTAATATCCTTAAAAGCATCTGCAGGTATGTTAAACAGGTATTGAGTGCCTTCCAGGTATTTATCCAAAGATATTGTGTAAAGACAAAAGTCCAGTGAATCACGGATGACCGTAAAATGAACCGGTACGGTGTCTTCCTGTGGTGTAATGCGTTCCATTTCTGCCCGGCTGAAGTCGAGTGCTGCTGGCAGGCTTTTAAAACGTACCAGGATACCCTGTTCCTGAATCAAATCCGCGACAGCGCTTATCTTGATATCCATGACTTCTCTATCCGGTTTTACCGATGGAGGGGCCTGTTGTCTGTCTGTGCGGCCCCTGCCCACGTTTGCCAGGCCTTTTTCCTGGTTTGCTTCCTTTTCGTCCATATAGGGGGTAAACCGAAGGGTGTCGGTACGCAGAAGCAACATGTTCAGGGAGTCGACTGTCGCCATGTAAGTCAGGTGCAATAGTACCGTATCGGGGACAGACGGGGCTGTCAGCCACCATACCAGGCTGTCGCGGGTGTAATTGTGCTGACGTATGATCTGTGTGGAATCCATACCCGGGATGCGGGCACTGATTATCTCCGGGTAGGGGGCTCCGAACTTCAGTTCCAATGCACGGGGCTGTATTCGCTTGTAGCCCCTGAGTGACTGGCGGGAAGGGGCTTCCTTGAAAAGAAAGATATTCCCTTCCAGGGGCCTGCGAAGCAAACCCGCAGTATCTTTCAAAAAATAGGGCTGGATCTCGGGGGCGTAGGTAAACATTTTTTTGACGGGCCTTATTAGGGAGTCCATGAAGCCAATCAGTTCGCCTTCTGTATTATTGTAACGGTAATTGTTGTTCTCGTCTGTGACGGCAAAAAGTGAATACAGGGTATCTTTCAGGTTTCTAAGAACAAAGTACCCGTAAGCGTCTGTGCGTGTGGCAGCTACCGGGAGTGTGCCGGTCAGTGTCGTATCTGCCGGATTGATGTGAAACATGACGGTGGCATTTTCTACCGGTAGCAGTGTGGAAGCATCCAGGACCAGGCCTGAGTACATGAGCGAATCTACCGTTTGGCCGGTCGAAAAGCTCAGGGCAAAAACCGGAAAGGGATTGCCTTCGTTGTTATCCTGGATGGCATTGCCAAAATACAGGCTGTAAGTGGTATTGGGCAGGAGTTCGTTTTGCAGTTCCACTACAACACCTTTACCTTTCGTCCTAATGGTTGGATTTTTGTCCTGGGGAGGAGAAAGCATGATGTTTTTATTGGCATCCGTAATTTTGACGTATTCGTTGAATTGCAGCTCCACTTTCTTGAGAGAAGTGCTCACCTGTTTCTGGTTTATATCCGGGATGGTGGCGATCAGCAGGGGAGGAATGGTGTCTTTGGGGCCTCCTGCGGGAGCCGCCGAGGTATTGGCGCAACCATGGGGTATCAGCAAAGATGCTGTAAACAGGAGGACTGCAGCGGCAATGGTGCCATATTGTAAAAGCCTTCTCATAAGTTATGCCTTTTTGACCGTATCCATGCCTTTGATCATTTTCAGCTGTTCAACCAGGTTGTTCAGGTCATTGTGGTTCTGGACATAAACTTCCAGGCTGGCGTCAAATATATTATCGTGAGTCACCAGGTAGAAACTGTGGATATTCACACAGAGGATGAGTGATATGGTCCGGGTGATGTCGTATATGATCCCAAGCCGGTCGCTGCCCCGCAGGGTCAGGCGTACCAGTGAGGAAGACGTGTATTGCTTTTTCCAGACCACATTGACCATGGCATTGTCATTCTTGTGAAGCCTTTTGAGTGCCTGGATTCGGGAGCAGGTGACTGAATGGATGTACAGATCGGATGTTATCCTGTCAATAAATCCTGTGAGTTTATCATCAGGAGTGGGATGGCAGCAGGGGGCAAAATGGAATGAATTGAAGTCTTTGCGACGCTTCCAGTCGGGGGAAGGTATCCAGGTGATGAATTTGCGCGAAGGGGTCCCTTTGATCAATACTTCCTGTAATGTGGACAAATCCTCGATGCCTGCACCGATCCTGCCATATAACTCTTCCCTGGAACTGATATTGTAAGAAGCCAGCAACTTGTTCATAAGCCGTGCATTGGGAGTTATCCCGAAACCGGACAGGCGTTCATTCAATATGTTTTTGCCTTTCTGTATGGGATCAAGCCCGTTTTTCCTGAGTGTATCCAGGATCATGACCCTGGCTTTGGATGTGGTTATGTTTTTGAGCCATTCGATTTTCACCTGGTTCTTTTCCGTGGTAATGATCTCTACCTGGTCTCCTCCGCGAAGCGTCGTGGAAAGAAGCATGAGTTTTTCATTGATCTTGGCTGCCAGGGCACGGTTCCCCAGCTGGGAATGGATGTAATAGGCAAAATCCAGTGCGGTGGCTCCTTTGGGTAGCATGCGCATTTCTCCTTTGGGTGTAAAGACGTATATGACCGAGATAAGGTTCCCCGGCTGGAAATTGTCAAAAAATTCAAGGGAAGCTGCATCTTTTTTCTCGAGGGATTCACGTGCCCTGGCAAGCCACTTTTCTATACCGCTGATTTCAGGGGAAATGCCTTTATATTTCCAGTGTGCTGCCACTCCCTGTTCTGCAATTTCTTCCATGCGCTGGCTGCGGATCTGTACTTCGAGCCAGTTACCCGATGGGGTGAGGTAGGTGGAGTGCAGGGCCTCATATCCTGTTTCCTTTGGTGTTTTGAGCCAGTCCCTCCTTCTTTCCGTGTATGGTTCCCATCGCTGGTTAAGCAATTGTTCAATATCATAACACATTTTGTGTTCCTGTTCAATGTCGGTCACCAGGGGTACAAAAACGATCCGCAGTGCAAACAGGTCATAGATTTCCTCAAAAGGGACGTTCCTTTTTTTCATCTTGGACCAGATGGAATAGGGTGTCTTGATGCGGGTGGAAAGGGTGAACTCAAGGCCTTCATGCTCCAGGATTTCCCGGATGGGATCGAGGAAGGTCTGGGTGATCTCTGTGCCCTGCCTCCCCATCTCGGCTTTGACCTTTTCCTCAATCTCGTTGTATTCCGAAGGCATGGCGTGTTTCATCCAGATGTTCTCAATCTCAGATTTGATCGTATAAAGCCCCATCTGGTGTGCCAGCGGAGCGAAAACATACATGGACTCTCCAAGGTTTCGGGCTCTTTTTTCCACAGGCAATTCCTGTAGATTCCTGAGGTTATGGAGCCTGTCGGCGAGTTTGATGAGCAGGACACGGACATCGTTATTCACCGTAAGCAGCATCTGTTTGAAGGTCTCTTCCTGGGTTTTATCCTGAGCGGCAAAAACCCGTTCCATTTTTCCCAGACCTTCTACCAGTTCAGCAATTTTCTCGCCAAACATCCCTGATATGTCTTCCCTGCTGTATTCAGTATCGGTCAGGGTATGGTGCAGGAGGGCAGTTATGATGGATTTGTACCCCAGACCGATCTCTTCTACCACGATCCTTGCGACATCAATGTTGTGCAGGATTATGGGATCACCAGAGATGCGCTTCTGGTTCTTATGTGCATCTTTGGCAAAATGGTACGCCTTGAGTACCAGTTCGAATTCTTCTTCGTTGGCACAGCGCGCATGGCTTGACTGCCTGAGCGGCGCAAAATACTGATCTATCTGATCCTGGGTATGCAATTATTATATTGTTTTGGTTTTCAGGATTTTGGTGAATGAGGCCAGTTCATCGTCCAGGCTTCTCAGTCCCTGCATGGTGGGGTAGCCCGCAAGTTCGGTCCCGGAGGCAGTGAGCTCCCATTTGTGCTGTTCAGTCATCTTTTGGGCAAAAAGTTGCAGGTTCTTAAGTCCTCCACCGCTCCAGGAATACCCTCCAAAGAGGAATACTTTTTTCCTGCCCGGTTGCATGATCTCTATTTCGTGACACAACTGGTGCATGGCCGGATGCATTCCCGTGTTGTAGGAGCATGAGCCCAGGACCAGACCGTTGTATTTCCAGATTTCTTTCAGTATGAAGGAAGGATGGGTTTTGCACACGTCAAAGACGCGTATGTTGCGAATACCGTTTTCGGCCAGCCTGCGGGCTATGTAGTCTGCTGTTCTTTGTGTATGACCGTACATGGTGGCGTAGGCCAGCACAATCCCTTCTGCAGCGTGGCTTGCTGCCCAGTTGCTGTACCAGCCAATAACAACCTGTGGGTTGGTACGCCAGACAGGGCCGTGGACCGGGCATATCATTTTTATGGGAAGGGAGGCGGCTTTCTGAAGGGCTTTCTCTACCTGGGAAGAAAAGCGCCCAATGATGTTGGTATAATAACGGAGCATCTCTTCTTTATAGTACTCCGGGTCAATTTCGTCGTCAAAAATGCCTCCGTCCAGCGTTCCGAAAGTCCCGAAAGCATCCTGTGAAAAGAGTATGTTCCCTGTTGTGCAATAGGCCATCATGGATTCGGGCCAGTGAACCATAGGGGTCATTACAAATTGCAGGTTGTGGTGTCCCAGTTCCAGGCTGTCTCCTTCTTTGACTTCCCGGATCCTGTTTTTATCTATACCCGGGAAATACAGCTCCATCAATTTGATGGCACGAGCATTGGTAACGATTGTGGTCAGGGGGTGTCGCTGCAATAATTCGCCTATCATCCCTGCATGGTCCGGTTCCATGTGCAGGACCACCAGGTAATCCAGGTTGCGTCCGTTCAGGATACGTTCCAGATCTTCCATATAGGAGCGGTCGCTTCCGTATTCAATGGTGTCGAGTAAGGCTGTTTTTTTATCTGTAATCAGATAGGAATTGTAAGATACACCAAATGGCAGCGGCCAGTTGCCTTCAAAAAGGGGCTTGTTTCTGTCGTTTGTGCCGATAAAATGCAGGGTGTCGAGAATTTTTGCAGTCATGATTAAAATAGGGTAGGTGATTTTTCTGATTCAAAAAGTGTGCCTTCAGGGGACAATTCTCCAATAAGAACATAGAAGTCCGTTTCTCCGATCGTCTTTATTCCCATCGCAGCTGCTTTCTGCAATTTTGAGGGTCCGGTCTTTTCTCCTGACAGCAGGAAATCCACATTTCCAGAGACAGCGGAAAGGACTTTGCCTCCGTGCATTTGTACAAGTTTTTTCATCTCTTCACGGGAGCGGGAAAAAGTGCCTGAGACAACAAATTGTTTTCCTTCCAGCCTGTTGGAAACACGTTCCGTTTCGCCTTCTTCCTGCCGAAGCGGCAGACCAGAAGCGTATAATTTTTCCAGCATCACCTGGATGCGTGGGTTTTCAAAGAAATCCCGGATAGAGGATGCGATTTTTTCTCCGATTTCCTGGGCTTCTGTCAGTTCCTGCACGGGTGCATTTTTAAGGGCCTGCAGCGATTCGAAGTGGGATGCCAGGTATTTGGCAGTGGTTTCTCCCACAAAAGGTATTCCCAGCGCATAGAGAAAGCGGTGAAAAGGAGTGTTTCTTGAGGCTTCTATGCTGCGTAGCAGGTTTTGCGTTGACTTTTCCCCCCAGTTCTCCAGTGTGTCCAGCATATGGGGTTCAAGAAAATACAGATCTGCAGGATCTTTGATGATGTCTTTACTGTACAATTGTTCCACCAGGGCTTCTCCTCCCAGGATGTTCATGGCTTTGCGGCTCATGAAATGCTCAATCCTTCCTTTGATCTGCGGCGGGCATTCCCAGCGGTTGGGACAGAAGTGCTTTGCTTCTCCGGGATCTCTTTCCAGGAGTGTTCCGCATTCCGGGCAATGCGTGATATATTGGAAAGGCAAGGCATTTTGCGGTCTGGAAGGAAGGTCCACCCCAACGACCTTGGGTATGATCTCGCCTCCTTTTTCTACGTAGACCATGTCTCCCAGCCGTATATCGTGGAGGGCTATCTGGTCTGCATTATGCAGTGAAGCCCGTTTGACGGTTGTTCCGGACAGCAACACAGGTTCCAGGTTCGCCACCGGAGTTACGGCACCTGTCCTGCCCACCTGGAAATCTACCGAAAGAAGCCGTGTAACCGCCTGTTCTGCCTTGAACTTGTAAGCGGTGGCCCAGCGGGGACTTTTGGCTGTCATTCCAAGTGTTCTCTGTAGAGAGAAACTGTTGACTTTTATGACTACACCATCGGTGGCTATGGGAAGGTCTGCCCGGGCTTTGTCCCAATGATCCAGAAAGTCCATGATCTGTTCTGTGTTGTGGCAAAGCCTGCGGTGCTCAGAAACGGGAAATCCCCATTGGGAAACCATTTCCAAAGCCTTCCAATGGGTATCTATCCCCGGGACATTTCCTATGAAATGGTAAAGGTAGCAATCCAGGGAGCGCCGTTCCACCTCATCGGCTGAGAGCAGCTTTAATGTCCCCGCAGCCGCGTTGCGCGGATTGGCAAAAAGTGGTTCCCCCTTTTTTTCTTTTTCCGCGTTCAATTCACTGAAACTGCTGAATGGCATAATGATTTCGCCCCGGATCTCGAATTCCTGGGGATACGGAAAGTCAGAAGCGGAAAAAGGTTTTAATTTTTCCGGTATGGCTTTGATACGAAGAACGTTGCGGGTTACATCATCTCCTATGGTCCCGTCTCCGCGGGTCAGTGCGCGGAATAAGTGCCCGTTTTTATAGGTCAGGCAAATGGCCGTTCCATCCAATTTGAGTTCACAGACGTATTCTACAGGCTGATCTGCAGTTTTGCCTGTGCGGTTATGGAATTCGAGCAACTCATCTTTACTGTACGTGTTGCTGAGCGAGAGCATAGGGTGTTTGTGCGGGAACTGAAGGAAAGCGTTGTTTTCGGGGGATATGTCGCTGCCAACCTTCCGGGTGGGGGAGTCGTCACTTGCCAGGTCGGGGAACATCTTTTCCAGGGTGGTGAGTTCCTGCAGAAGCAAGTCATATTCAAAATCTGAAATATCGGGGGCATTCAGCACATAGTACTTCCGGTTGTGCTCATTTAGTGCGTCTTTCAACTCCCTGATCCTGGCAACTGCCGTACTGCGATTCATTCGGTAAAGATACGAAGTAGTTTGATATTACGTATTGTGACCGTTCCATTGTATGGTATCGTCTTTTATGAGAATTTCCCCGTTTTCGGCCATGGCACGCAGCACATCCATTACCTGTTCACCCGATTCGGAAAACAGCAGGTCAAGCTGCTGGATGCGGAGCGGTCCGGTACGCAGGGTTTTGGTTATCTTGCCGGCAATCCTTTCGAATGTCTGGTTTGGATTGTCACTTCCCTGGCGCTGCAGGCAGACATCGCAGATGTCACAGTCATGTTTCATTCCTTCCCCGAAATAAGCCAGGAGTTGTTTGCTCCTGCAGGGCGCATCTGACTGGGCATACTGCAGCATGGCTTCCATGCGCCTTGCATAGGCATCTTTGCGTTGCAGAAAAGCAGCGGGATTCAGGTAGACGTTGCCTGGCTCCAGTCTGCCGGAATGGAGGAAAACCTGTGGAACTCTTTTCTTTGGTATGTATGAGATCACAGCCATCCGTGAGAGGTTCAGGAGGTATTCTGCGACGACGCCCGGGGCAATACGGCTGGCGTTGGCCAGGTACTGCTCCTCAATAGAGACAAAACCGTTGAATAGCCCGGTATAGGTACGCAAAAGAAGTTTTATGAACGTGTCCAGCCCGGGGTTGGCAATCTGCACGCGGTAGAGCTCATCACGGCTTACACGGAACATGATGCGGGAAGGATTGTCTACTTCCTCTGTCAGTGATATGTATCCTTCCTGTTCCAGGCATTGCAGAGCGTACCATAGGGTAGAGGGATGTTTCCTGCAGCGTTTGGCGAAATCTTCCAGATTGAAGTCGAATTGCTGCTCGGCTCCTTCTCCGTAGGCAAGACCGAGGAAGGCGTATAGATTCTGGTATGTCTCCCTGACCAGATCCGGATCGGGGAAGGAAAGAGAAAAAATCTGACGCATCCGTTTGGCATCTGATGGATTGAAGAGCAGTACGGCGTATGCCTTTTTTCCATCCCTGCCGGCCCTCCCGGCTTCCTGAAAGTACGCTTCGGGAGAATCGGGAGGATCAAAATGGCAGACAAAACGAACATCGGGCTTGTCAATACCCATGCCAAAAGCGTTTGTTGCAACCATGATGCGGGTTTCCCCCTTTTTCCACGACTGCTGTTTGGATGACCTGAGGCGGGAATCCATTCCCGCATGGTAGGCATCGGCTTTTATATCGTTAAAGATCAAGAACTCGGCCACGTCCTCGGCTTTTTTCCTCTCCCGTACGTACACCAGCCCGGTACCCTCCACACCCTTTGCAATTCTCAGGAGCTGTCCCAGTTTGTCCTCGGCCCGCCGTACAACATAGGCCAGGTTGCTGCGTTCAAAGGAACTTTGGAAAACGTTTTGTTTTTTGCGAAAGTGAAGTTTTTCCCTGATATCTTCCACAACCTGTGGGGTTGCTGTGGCTGTAAGTGCCATGAAGGGCACATCGGGGTATATATCCCGGAACCCGGCAATGCGCAGGTAGGATGGACGGAAGTCATAACCCCACTGGGAGATGCAGTGTGCTTCGTCTATCACCAGCATGGAGGGGTCCATTTTCCGCACGCGGACGCGGAATAATTCGGTACCAAGCCGTTCAGGAGAGAGGTACAGGAATTTGTATGAACCGTAGACAGCGTTGTCCAGTGCGACATCTATTTCGTACGGACTCATTCCTGAGTGTACGCAAAGTGCTTTAATACCAATTGATTTGAGCTTTTCAACCTGGTCTTTCATCAGGGCAATAAGCGGTGTGACCACGATGCAAATGCCCTCCATAAGCAGGGCAGGGACCTGGAAGCATATTGATTTACCGCCGCCTGTTGGCATAAGAGCCAGCGTATCCGTTCCATTATATATGGAAGAGATGATCTCTTCCTGGTTATCGCGGAACGTATTGTAACCCCAATACCGAAGCAGGGTCTGCTGGAATATTCCGTTGTTTTTCATGCCCGTCTTTCCTCCTGTTGCAAAGATAAATAAAATGAGTATCTTCGCAAGTTGGTTAAAAACATGATTTTTCTGGTATTTAAGTTTAATTAATTAATTGATTATGAGTAAAATAGATTTATCCAAGTATGGGATCTCCAATGTGGGTGAAATTGTCTATAATCCTTCCTATGAAACGTTGTTCCGGGCGGAAATGGATCCTTCCAACGAAGGTTTTGAGAAAGGCGTCCTGAGCAATACGGGAGCGGTTAATGTGAGGACAGGAATTTTTACCGGTCGTTCTCCCAAGGACAAGTACATTGTAAAAGATGAAACCACTGAAAACACCATCTGGTGGGATGGGGTGATCAACAAGCCAATTTCAACCGACACCTGGAATTCCCTCAAGAGTCTTGCTCAGGATCAACTAACAGGCAAAAAGAAACTCTACGTGGTGGATGCATTTTGCGGCACCAATACGGATACCCGGCTGAAAGTGCGTTTTATCATGGAAGTAGCCTGGCAGGCACATTTTGTGACAAACATGTTTATCCGTCCTTCCGGTTACGAACTGGAGCATTTCGGAGAACCTGACTTTGTCCTGGTTAACGCTTCCAAAACTACTAACCCCAATTGGAAAGAACAGGGACTTCATTCAGACGTGTTTGTTGTTTTCAATCTTACGGAACGTATGGCCGTTATCGGAGGCAGCTGGTACGGCGGTGAAATGAAGAAGGGGATCTTCTCTATCATGAACTATTACCTCCCCCTGAAGGGCATTGCCTCTATGCACTGCTCTGCCAACGTTGGCGAAGAGGGTGACGTGGCTGTTTTCTTTGGCCTTTCAGGAACCGGTAAAACCACCTTGTCTGCCGATCCAAAACGTTACCTGATAGGAGATGATGAACACGGATGGGATGACCACGGGGTATTCAATTATGAAGGAGGCTGCTATGCCAAATGTATTGACTTAAGCCAGGAAAAAGAACCCGATATCTGGAAAGCCATCCGTCGTGATGCCTTGCTTGAAAATGTCACCATATTGCCCGACGGTACTCCTGATTTTGCTGATGGCTCGGTTACTGAAAACACCCGTGTTTCTTACCCCATATACTATATTAACAAGATCGTTCTGCCTTCCAAGGCCGGCCATGCAAAAAAGGTTATTTATCTTTCTGCCGATGCCTACGGCGTTTTACCTCCGGTTTCCATTCTGGATGAAAAACAGGCACAGTATCACTTCCTGTGCGGTTATACTTCCAAACTGGCAGGGACCGAGCGCGGCATTACAGAACCACTGCCTTCTTTCTCGGCTGCTTTCGGAGAAGCCTTCCTGACCGTTCATCCGACCATCTATGCCAAAAACCTCGTCAAAAAGATGAAAGAGCACGGAGCCAAAGCCTACCTGGTGAACACAGGGTGGAACGGAACAGGGAAACGTATTTCTCTTAAAGATACGCGTGCCATCATAGACGCCATCCTGGACGGAAGCATTGACAAAGCCCCCACAAGGCACATTCCCGTCATGAACCTGACCATTCCTGTCAAATTGCCCAAGGTGTCGGAAGGTATCCTGGATCCGCGCGACACTTACACAGACGTAAATGAATGGGAAAAGAAAGCGCTGTCTCTTGCTGCAAAGTACATCAAGAACTTTGAGAAGTATTGCGACAATGATGCTGCACGCCAGCTGGTGGCTTCCGGTCCCCAGGTATAGTACCGCGTACCATAGATTCATCACGCTACACAACAAAGAACAGAGAGCCTCGGCGTACCAATAAAAGCTCTCTGTTCTTTATTTTGCAGTGACCGAATACGATCTTAGAATTTCAGGATCTTATGGAAGTCGAATTCCTCGGGGTTGGGGACAATGGCTTTGGCGGCTTCATAGTCAGCCTCTGTTATGTAGTCCATGATATGCTTCATGTAGAACTGGACTTCGTGTGATTTCATATTCACTACGCGCGGAGGGATCTTTCCGGTAGCCGGATCCTGCAGATCCTGGAGGAATAGCGGGATGATCTTGCCATTTCCGTCCCGGCACACCATGCAACCGCTAACGCCTTTGGTATACAATTCATATACGCCCATGCCCAGCATGGAACAATACTCCAGGTCAAAGGATTTTGGGGTGATGCAACGGACTTCATAACCCACTTCCACAGGCCGTGTCTTGACATTGACACCCAGTTCCTTCATCTTTTTCTCTACCAGGTGGTCTATGATATGGGATTTGGATATCTTGCCCAGCTCCGGATGGCCGTGTGCATCGTAAGTGAATGCAATGCCGGCATTCTTCACGTCTTCCTCGGAAAGGGACTGGAAAACGCCTTCAGAGATCATTATGCAACCGTAAGGGATATTACGGATCTGGCGCTTGAGGATGGAAGAGACGCACAGGCTGACGATCTTGTCAATAGTCATCTGGGTTTTGTAGAACATCTCGGATATGATGATCATGGGAAAATGGCATGAAGAACCGATCCCGAAGGCCAGGTGGCCTGCCGAACGGCCCATGGCAGTGACAATGAACCAGTTTTCGCTGGTACGGGCATCTTCGTAAACGGTCCGCCCGAGGTCGGTACCCTGCGCCTTGGCACTCTGGTAACCGAAAGTGGGGATTCCTTCAGGTAGGGGAAGGTCGTTATCTATGGTTTTGGGAACGTGTATGTTGGCGATGTTGTACTGTTTCTGAACCAGGAATTTGGAAATGCGGTTTGCAGTGGAAGCCGTATCGTCCCCTCCGACGGTTACCAGCAGCTTCACGTTGTTTTCCTTGAAGAAATCCAGGTTGAATCGTTTTTCAAAATCCTCGTCGGTGGGTTTGAAACGGCTCATGCGCAGGTAAGATCCCCCCCGGTTGAAAAGCATATCGGCCTTGTCAAAATCCATATCCTCCTGCCTGCATTTCTCTTTGCAAAATAATCCGGTATAACCTCCATGAAGGCCGATTACACGGTATCCCTTGGTAATAAATGTTTTAGTTATAGTACATACTACCGTGTTTATTCCGGGAGCCGGCCCGCCACCGCATAGTACGGCTACTGAAGGTTGTTTTTCCATTTCTGAGCTTTTTTAGAAGTGGTAAATTTAAAGAAAAAATATGTGCTTAAGAAAATGATATCACGTGAAGTTCTTTAAGATGTTTCCACAGTAAGTGGACAGGGAATCCCATAACATTGAAATAGCTGCCTTCAATACGCTCAATGCCAATGTATCCTATCCATTCCTGCACTCCGTAAGAACCGGCTTTATCGTAAGGTTTGTATTTGTTCACGTAATACCGGATTTCTTCGGGAAGCAGGGACATGAACCAGACGAGAGAACTGTCATAAAAAACGATGGGTTCCGGGTGTGCTCTCTGATCTCCAAAGCGAAGGCATATCCCGGTGATGACCTTGTGGCAGCTGCCGGAAAGCTGTTCCAGCATCCGGTGTGCTTCCCTTACCGAGGCGGGTTTTCCAAGTACGGTCCAGCGTGTGTTTGAGCATTGAGTTTCAGTTCCGGAATCGGCCTCGGCAAGGACTTTTGAAAAGACCAGTGTGTCGGCTGTTATCAAAAGCTCATCGGCTTCCAGAGGCCTTAGAAAGGCCATGGATTTTGTCCGTGCCAGCAGAAGGGGAATTTCCTCAGGGTCAGCAGCCGGAAGGTGAGGAAAACCTTGGGGACCGGTGTACAAAGGGAGGGTGATATCTTCAGGCACGTTGACCGGTTCTACCGTGAAAGGCAGGTCAATTCCTTCCAGTAGCTGTTGTCTTCTGGGGGAGGCCGAGCCGAGTATGATCCTGCAGGTTGTGGTCATTTTTATTCCGATGCGGTTTCCAGCATATCCTCGGGAATGTCATCCGTTTCCTTGTACCATTTGCCTTGCAGACGCATCACCTGTTCTACAAAATCACGCACACACCCGCGCCCGCCGGGAAAAGGAGATATGTATTGTGCCAGGTGGCGGACTTCAGTCGCTGCATCGGAAGGGCAGAAGGGGAGACCGCATACCTTCATCGGAGGAATATCGGGAATGTCGTCTCCTGCATAGGCAACCTGAGAAGGAGACAAGTTGTATTTTTTGCAAAATTCCCTAAATGCGGGCAATTTATCCCGCGCACCTGAAAAGATGTCTTTTACACCAATATTTCTGTACCGGATTTCAACAGAAGGTGAAACACCCCCGGTGATAATGGCTACCGGGTACCCGTGTTCTATGGCCACACGGATGGCATAACCATCACGTGCGTAATGTGTCCGGAAAAGGTCCCCGTCGGGAAGGGATATAACGCCGCCGTCTGTGAGAACTCCATCTACATCAAATGCAAATGCCTTGATATTGTGAAGCTTGCTTTTATAGTTACCCATGATTCTGTTTTAACATCCGCAAAGTTAATTATATTTGCACAAGTAAAAGATATGGCATGCGCACTTTTGTTTATCTGAAAACCTTTACAGCGGTTCTGGCAGTTATATTTTCCGGCTTTTTTACCGCTTCCTGCGACCAGACAGGAACAACTACCACTTTTACCGGGACCGTCTCCGATTCCGAAACAAAAAAACCTTTGGCGGGGGTTGCCGTGGCAGTAATGCCTTTTAACCTCGGCCAGGAAACAGACCAGGAAGGGAAGTATACCATTGTATTGCCACGCACAACCGAAAACGTGTACCTTGTTTTCAGCAAACCCGGTTACGAAAGCTGGGAAACCCTGAGCATGCCGTTGTCTCCTAAAAAGAAAAACCTGTACACGATAGATGCGCAGCTCCTCTCCCGCATTGCCAAAGCTGTACTTTCATCTCAGAGTGTGGATTTTGGAACCGGTGAGACCTCTGTAACCCTAACCCTGTCAAATCCTGGAGGAGACACCCTCAGGTGGGGTTTCCTGGAAATGTATTTTCCCCACTGGCTCAAAGTAAATCCTTCAAGCGGAGAGTTGGAAATGGGGGCATCCAGTTCACTGGTTTTTAGCTGTGACCGGAGCGGCTTACCGATTGGTGAACAGAAATCTGAGGTACAATTGGTGGGTGGTGAGGTCCCGTTAACCGTCCAGGTACGATTGCTTGTTGAAGGGGCACTACTGAAAGCACAGGAAACCACCTTTGATTTTGGGGAAGAAGACAGCACAGCCATCACCATCCTAGCCAACCAGGGAAATATCCCGCTGGATTGGGATCTGAAAGACGAACTGCCTGCCTGGCTTGACTGGGATCCTGTCCAGGGCTCGGTACCTGCAGGGAAAGAAATGCAGGTAGGCATCACTGCCGACCGATCCTCCCTGGGATTTGGTACGCATACTTTCAGTACCGACTTGATCTCCAACGGAGGCGATACAACATACTACTTTTCCATAACCAGAACGCAGGACCTGATCCAGGTTTCTGCGCAATCACTGGACTTTGGAACTGAAAGCACTGTGCAAACCCTGACACTTATGCGCCTTTCGGGTATACACCCGGTTCCTTTTACTGTAGTGTGCGAGGACGAAAACCTGCAACTCTCACTGACACAAGGTGAAATTTCAAAAGAATATCCCTCTGCCGAGATCGTGGTCACCCTGGACCGGGAGAATATCCCCTTTGGAGCATCTCAAAGCCAGATAAAGATCCTTGCCCCCGAACAGGAGTTTATCGTTAAAGTGAATTACGCAACGGCAGCTGTTCCTGCAGAAGTCATCACAGACGGACATGAGCTGGATGATACTTACAGGCTTCGGTTCAAAGGAATGCTCGCAAGCAACGGGGGAGGTTCTGTGATCCGGCACGGACACTGCTGGGGAACAAATCCGGCACCGGATCTGGAAAATGCCTATTTCTCCGATTTGGGGCCGATTGAGGAAGGCCGTACCTTCGTATCCTACCCCGATGTGTTACCCGAAACCGGGACAACCTGGTACTTCCGTTCTTATGCAGTCAATGAAATGGGCACTTCTTTTGGCCAGACCATGACCATGCAATATACACCCCCGGCCCTGGATAATCCTGTAGTGACCTACAGTAACATATCCGAAGTCTTGATATTCAGGATTAATGATGCCTCGGGCCTGCCATTTGCAGACCATGGATTTGTCTGGAACACAACGGGGAATACCCCTTCTATGGAAAAGGACCAGGTAGTCAGTCTGGGCGAAAAAACATCCGGATCCAACTTCTTTTACAACCTGAGCAAGCCACAAAGGGGACTTACATATTATGTCCGTAGCTTTGCTGTAAATGCTTTCGGAATATTCCTGTCCGAAACAAGCTCACTATACCTGGACATCGAGGAACCGGAACCTGAAACGGGCGGAGTGGAGGAAATCTATTATTATGATGCCCTTTTGAAAGGAAATATTGCTGTTTTAGGGTCAGAGCAGATTCTGGCTTATGGTCATTGCTGGAGCACAGATGCGGAGCCGACCATTGACGATGGTCATACAGACCTGGGAACACCTTCTTACCCGGGCGAATATTCATCACGGGCTACCGGATTGCTTATCAATACGGTATATTATTATCGCTCTTATGTTAAAACTGCCAGGGATATATATTACGGAACGGTAGAAGAGTTTACGACCGGAAGAGATGAGCAGGTGGTAGTGCAGGACGGCCTCAAAATGTACATAACCACGGACGACACACCCAAAGCATATGACTGGACGGGGAGGGCTTACGACCTGGTGGTATCGAACGGTGTGACTTACAACAGAAATAACAAGCCATCCGGAACCAATGCAGCCATTTCATTCAACGGAAGCAGCGGGTACCTGCTGAGCAGCCATGTTAATCCAATCTCGGGAATCGACAGGGGAACCATCAATTTCTGGCTCCGGTTCCGGCAGACCATGAACAAATCGCTGGTTTATCCCTTCTTCGGGTCGGTGTCTGAAGGAGGATTTTATGTGGAAATCCGTCACAATGGGACCGATTGGGTTCTGACACTTTGCATGGGACCAGGCATGGAAACCCATGTGATCACATTGCCTTCCCTGGCCGGTATAGATATTTCCTCTATGCTGGGTACCAGCTGGCATATGATGTCAATCGCTTCCAACGGGACTTCAATGACAGTTTACCTGGATGGGGTAAATCTCTATACACAGTCCATGCAGATGACATTTGGCGTACAGCAGGATTTTGTGGTAGGGGCAAATGCACTCAACAGCACTACGATCAATACGTTTTTGCCGGCTGATATGGCCTGCCTCAGGTTTTATGACCGGGTTCTTTCAGATCCCGAGATTGCACAGATATTCAATGCCGGTATGTGATTTACCGGAGGTAAGCAAGAAAACCGTTCCAGATATTCAGAACATCTGCGTGCCTGCCTTTGACTACCAGGATGTGGTTGGCCATAGCATTGAGAATAAAATCACTTACCGGCCTATCCAGTCGAAGGGTCATCTGCGTACGGCACTGATTGTCGGAATGTTTTGATTCGGTGGCAACGCCCTCTGAAACAAAAAAGCGTTCCAGGGTATTGCCAATCCACTTGACAGCTGTATACGGCACATCCTTTTCCAGGGTCCCTTCCACGGCAACACCGATTCCAGTTTCATAATGAGAATTCAAACAGTAAGACGATGTCATTGACAAAGGAACAGTACAATGTGCGATGTCCAGGGTATTCTGTTCCCTGTTATAACCAACTGGATTGGCCATAAAAACGGGACTCTGGGATATATTGCCTGCCATGATCATAGTTAGAAGTGCGGGAATATCTCCCTCACAGGCAGCAGGAATCCCAGCCTGGTTAAAAAGGGAAATGGCCATACAGGCGGTGACATGGCATGATTTTATCAGGTCGAAACATTTTACGGTTAATGCATTGCACGAATAGTAGACCATCAGTTCATCCATGGCCTGGTACATTCTTATGGCATCACTCAGATCTTCTTTTGTGCAATTCTTGAGGCAGGTGCTTTTTTTCAGAATATTGTTGTACAATTCCTTGTTTTCTCGGCTCAGCGCTGTAAGGTGTTTGTACTGTTTACAGATAAAAGGTATTTCGATATTTTGAAAAGATACTTTCAGCATACGGCTGATGGCATTTGTATCCACTTTGGAAGACAAAAGCCAGGGCGATGCGTCACCGAACAGCGCTATGCTTGTATTCTTTAACTTTCTGAAAGTTTGCTGCATACGGAGCGTCCTGCTGAGCAGTTCTTCTGAGATTTCATCTTCAGAAAAAATAAGTGGTATACTCATCCTGCCCTGTGTTACATAGGTGAAAAGTTCCAGGGTGGCAGGCAGGGAGTTGCTCTGGTCGTCATGTAGAAAAAACAAGGGCAGGGGAAGAGAAAAGCCGTAGCTTTGAAATATTTCTTCGCAGCCGCCTGATGCTATGAACGGAATATACACTTTTTCCGGATCAGCCAGGCGTTCAGCCGTTATGTTTTTGTAAGATATCACAGTGACACTGAAGCGCTTTCCCAGCGACTCCAGGAGAGACCTTCTTGATTCCTCCAATACCATGTAGTCGTGTAATGGAGAGTGAAAGAAAATCAGTTCAAGTTTAAGCTTCGGGCGTTCCATCACCAAAATGTAAAGGAATATTGGGCATTCCCTTCCCGGAGAGGTTTATTTTCCCGAAGTGTTCTTCGTATTTCTTCAGGTTGTCCTCCAGGGCATTGAAAAAACGTTTGGCGTGTTCAGGTGTCATGATGATCCGGTTCTGCACCTTGGCTTTTTGAATACCCGGCATCATGCGGATAAAGTCAAATACAAATTCACTGCTGGAATGGGTAATGATGGCAAGATTGGAATAACATCCCTGGGCAACATCTTCCGGCAGCTCTATGTTAATTTGTTTCTTGGGGTTTTGTTCCATGGCTTAAGCTTTTATTTCATACAAAAGTAGTATTTTTATATATTTGCATCTTATTCCCTTAAGTAAATGGAACTACCTGCAATATACGATCCCTCTGTTACAGAAAACAAATGGTACGGTTATTGGCTGAAACACCGTTTTTTTCATTCAATTCCGGATAAAAGGCCAAAATACAGTGTGGTAATACCCCCGCCCAATGTGACCGGTGTGCTGCATATGGGACATATGTTGAACAACACCATACAGGATGTACTGGTAAGACGTGCCAGAATGCAGGGAAAAAACACCTGCTGGGTTCCCGGAACCGACCATGCTTCCATTGCGACTGAAGCCAAGGTGGTGGCATTGCTCCGGGAAAAAGGGATCCAGAAAACCGATATCACAAGGGACGAATTCCTCAGGCATGCCTGGGCGTGGAAAGAAAAGCACGGGAATATCATACTGGAACAACTGAAGAGGTTGGGTGCTTCCTGCGACTGGGAACGCACCAACTTCACCATGAATCCTTCCCTGAGCCGTGCCGTGCTGGATACCTTTGTTTATTTGTATAACCAGGGGTTGATCTATCGTGGGGTACGCATGGTGAACTGGGATCCCCAGGGGGGCACCGCGGTTAGCGATGAAGAGGTTATACACCGTGAAGTCAAGGAAAAACTCTACTACCTAAAGTATTATTTCAGTCATAACGGGGAACGAAGCGAACAATACCTTTCTATTGCCACCACAAGGCCGGAAACCATTATGGCAGACGTGGCTCTCTGTGTGAATCCCGCGGATGAACGGTACGCGAACCTTGTGGGGAAAAAAGTGCTAATACCCCTGATAAACAAGGAAATCCCAATTATTGCCGATGACTACGTTACCATGGATTTTGGAACAGGGTGCCTCAAGATCACCCCGGCACACGATCCCAATGACTATGAAATAGGATTGCGGCACAAACTGCCCGTGATAGATATTCTGAACCTGGATGGCACCCTCAACGAGGAAGCCAGGATCCTGGTGGGTGAAGACCGCTTTGTGGCACGCAAAAAAATCCGCATTATGCTGGAAGAGGCAGGATGCCTGGAAAAAGAAGAATCCTATGTCACTCAGGTTGGTTTTTCTGAACGTACTGACGCTGTCATTGAACCCCGTTTGTCGCAGCAATGGTTTGTCAAATTGAGCATGCTGGCCAAAAGGGCTCTGGACTATGTTGAAGATGGACGGGTAAAGCTTATTCCTGACAAATACCGCAACACATACCGTCACTGGATGGAAACAGCCAGGGACTGGTGCATTTCAAGACAATTGTGGTGGGGGCAGCAAATCCCGGCCTACTACCTGCCCAACGGAGATGTGGTGGTAGCTTCGTCAGAAGAAGAAGCGCTTGTCCTGGCCCGGAAAATTGATCCCTCTGTGAAAGACGGGGATCTGAAGCAGGATCCCGATGTGGTGGACACCTGGTTCTCCTCGTGGCTCTGGCCCATTTCGGTCTTTGATCCCGATAAGCCGGGCCACCCGGAAAAAGAACCCAACCCCGAGTTGGCGTATTACTATCCCACAGATGACCTGGTCACTGCCCCGGATATCCTTTTCTTCTGGGTAGCCAGGATGATCATGGCCGGGGATCTGTTCTGCGGCCAGAAACCATTTTCCAATGTTTACCTAACAGGGATGGTTCGAGACAAAATGGGTCGCAAGATGTCCAAATCGCTGGGCAACTCTCCTGATCCCATTGAATTGATGAATATTTACGGTGCAGACGGGGTGCGTATGGGCCTTATGCTCTGTACTTCTGCCGGAAACGATATCTTGTTTGATGAAACTCAGATGGAACAAGGCCGGAACTTCTGCAATAAGATCTGGAATGCCTTCCGTCTGGTGAGTTCCTGGAAACGCGATGAACGCCTGGAGCAGGAAGATACATCACGCCAGGCCGTGCGCTGGTTCAGCCAATTGCTCTCTGCAACCAGGGATGAAGCCGAGGACCTGTTTTCCAAATACAGGCTTTCAGAAGTCCTGATGTTGCTATACAAGCGTTTCTGGGACGATTTCTGTTCCTGGTACCTGGAGATCATCAAGCCTGCCGGGAATGCAGGAAAGAGAATTGATTCAGCTACATACGACAGTACGCTGGCATTTTTTGACCTGCTGCTGCACTTACTGCATCCGTTCATGCCGTTCATAACAGAGGAACTCTGGCAAAACATGGCAAAACGCGTGGAAGGGGACAGTATCATGGTGTCACCCTTACCGGACTCAGGATCCTGCAACAAAGCAGAACTGGAGGATTTTTCCCGGTTACAGGAACTGGTTGTGACCATTAGGGGTCTCAGGCAAAACAGGCAGATTCCCGGAAAAACCCTTCTGAAACTCTATGTCAAAGGACATTTTCCGCAAATGCTGCATGGAATTGCACAACGCATGGGCGGGCTGGAATCTGTCCAAACGGTAACCGAAGCGCCGCAGGAAGGAAATGTATATGCTTTCCTGGTGGGAACAACCGGCTTTTTCATTCCGCTGGGGAGCCTGCTGGATAAAGAGGAAGAACGTTCTAAACTTAACGAAGAACTGGAATACCAACGGAAATTCCTTGCCACTGTCGACAAGAAATTATCCAATGAAAGTTTCCTTCAACGTGCTCCCGTGGATGTTGTTGCCATAGAACGCAAAAAACGTTCGGATGCTATGAGCAGGATTGCAGCCTTGAAGCAGCAATTAGATTTATTACAATGAAATACAGGGGTTTAATCCTCGCATTGCTCATTCTTTCACACCTGGCTGGCTGTGTTAAAGTGGCCAGTCTTGATGATCGTGCATCCATTGCTTCGTGTCTGATAACAGACGTATCTCCTGAAGCTGTCATTTTCAATGAACCGCAGGTGGAAGAAGGATCAATTATTCTGCCTATGGATTACGGGAAATACGAATTCCCGGTTACAGTTACCCTGAACATAAAAACAGCCCAGGCAATAGACAAGATCCTTGGCCTGGATACAGACAATACATTGGTATTTGAAAACCCGGAAACGGTTCGCAAAATCCACCTGATTGCCCTGAGTGGGGTAGTGCATTCATACGACATTCGAATAGAAGTAGCGCCCCGTAGTGATCTGGCGGCAGTGACGGCAGCCCGGTTAACGGAATACAACCCCGGTGATTTTCCCCTTGCCAGGGAAGTTGTGGTGGATGTAGTCGAGAACGAGATAGGGATATTTGCCCTGAAGGGAGCTTTCTTGCCCCTGACTGTGGGTCTGGAATTTGATCTGAGTCCGGGAGCGAAGCTGGAAAGCCCTGGAAACAGAGGCAACTTCACCATAAATGCCTATGATACGGCCATTCCTTTTACAATTGTTGCCGAGAGCGGGAAAAAAGAATTGTGGCACATTCGCCTGATTGGAGTTATACTGGCAGAAAATGCATCGCAGACAGACAGGGAACCCTGGGAACGCATGGCACCAGGAGGAGCGTTGGAAATTTCATTTAATCCTGCTGAAGTGGAATGTGTGGGAATATCTGAAGATTTGCAAACCAGCCGTTACAAGGTTTCTGTGCGTGACAACGGCAATCCTTTTCCCTGGAAAGCCGTGGCGGGTTTCAAGATGAATCCCTATGTCGTACCAATTCACCATGATGCCGGACAAGAATTCACAATCCAAAGCTGGGAAGATAAAAGAACCTTTTACCTGGTTGATATACTTTCACGACAGGCTCGGGCCTGGGAACTGGTGTGGCAGCAGTGGCTCAACCCGGCCAACCTGGTGGAATCATTTGTGATTGGCGAATACACCTCACAGAATAACCAGATCCGGTTAGGTGAACCCCGGATAGACACGCTCAATTCCCTGGTGGAAATTCCCATGGTGGAAGGCAATGATTTTCCGCTACAGATTACATCCCGCCAGGTGACATTATCTGAAGGTGCCACCTGTGATTTAGCAACGATCTTAACTTTTGAATCTTACCGCACCGAGGTGCCGTTTTCCGTAACATCCCAATCGGGGAACCGCCGAGACTGGATCATGAGGCTTGATCCCTGGTTTGAAACAGAGGCCCGGATACTCTCATTTGTGGTGGACAGTTACAGTTCCAGGGAAAACCTGGTTACACTGGAAAGCAACACGGCAACCATAGATCAGGACAGCCGTACAGTTACACTGGTGCTCAAGTCAGGATATGATTTTCCTTTGGTGCTGAACGCCTTTTCAATGGAATTATCTCCCAAAGCCACCTTGCAGGAAGCATTTCCGGAGGGAATTCTTTTCCCTTCCATAGATGACATTATGCCTTTGACCATTATGGCTGAAAGCGGCGATGTGGCAGAATGGAAGTTGCAATTGGCCGATGAACGAACAGAAAACCTGGAAGCCCTGGTGACGGATTACAGCATTACAGGCTACCAGGGCACCAGCCAGACAGAACATAACATCACGCTCCTGGAAGAGGGTGTGGTAGATACGCTAAATCATACGGTGACCCTGGTTATCAGCGACTGGTCCTCAAAGATGCCCCTGACGGTGGACGGGGTGCTGAATGTATCAAAGAACGCCGTGCTCGGCGGGGAGATCACCACAAGGCAGCACAGGGTGGTTTTCAATTCAACCGGCCTGAAGTTCCGGTTTTCTGTTACTTCCGAAAGCGGTACCAATACAACCAGCTGGACTTTACAACTGGAAGACCGGTCTCCGGTAAGGAGTTCAGAAGCTGCCGTGACGGACTTTATTACCGGGAGCCCTTCCTCGGGCTATGAGTTTGACCAAAAATTCCTGGAACCCGCCGATAACCTGATAACGTTGCTTATCGGTACCAGACCGGCTGAAGAGACACAATTGACCATCAAGCCCAGAATTACCGTAAGTGAGGGTGCACGGCTTTCGGGAATAACATCGGGGGCTCCACTCAGTTTGTCATTCACGGAACCTTTCACCTTCAAAGTAATGGCAGAAGACGAAACGATCCGGCAATGGCAGATACGATTGATTTATGCACCCCAGGTGCCCAACAGTGGTTTTGAAGAATGGGGGTATGTAGGTGATGCTAAGTTCTTGAATGTCCTGCCTTCCAATGGAAAAGGATGGACTACCGGGAACAATTTTCAAGTTATAGGCTCAACAAGAGTTCCCGGGAAAAACAGCCCCTATGCAGTTCAGATGCTGACACAACTGAAAACGGTGGACCTGGTGGTGATGAAAGTGACCAGCTTGGCTGCAGGGGCTCTGCTCCTGGGAAGTTTTAATTTCAGCATGGATGTGGAAGCTGTAATGAATCCCTCGGTCATGACAGATTTCGGGATCCCGTTTGCCCCCGGTTCCAATCCTGTTGGATTTGAGATTGATTACCTGTATGAACCAGGAGGCCAGAGGGTATTTACCGAATCCTACAAGGGCATGTTTGGCATGCCGGCTTTTAAAGACCCGGTAAAAGTCGATGGGCCTGACAAAGCCGTTATTACGGCAGAATTGCATCATAATGCGACGGGAACCTGGGAGTATGACCTGAATAAAAGACAGGACATGATTGCAGAAAATGAGATTGCCACAACCGGTACCCAGGGATGGAGGCATGAGCAGTTGGTTTTCAAGCCCGTTCCGGGCAGGGAAAACCTGCAGATGACGCACCTTGTGGTTCGCATGTCTTCTTCCTGGGAGGGAGCAGAGTTTAAAGGAGCCGATGGCAGCAAGCTCACAGTGGATAATTTCAAATTAATTTACTATCTTCCCGGACCGACGGCCATAATACTGGAATAACCATGGTGGAACATAAAACCCAAATAACAGTAAGGTATTACGAAACAGATCAGATGGGCGTGGTGCACCACTCCAACTACATCCGCTATTTTGAAACAGCCCGGGAAGAAATGATGGCCCATATCGGTGTTCCTTACACCTATTCGGAATCACAGGGAATCATAATGCCGGTACGTGTGGTTCATTGTGACTACATACATCCGGCACGTTATGGCCAGGTGTTGACTGTGACAACAACAGTAAATGAAATGCCCCGTTCCAGGATCACGTACCATTACCAGGTCTTTGACGATTCCGGTGTACTTTTAGCCACAGGGTATGTTACCCTTGCTTTTGTGGATACTTCCCGGGGTGTTCCCGTGAGGGCACCCCGTTTTCTAACGGAAGTGTTGGAAAAATACATAAATTTGAAAAAAACTAATCAACAGGAAAATGTGTAAATTATTGCTGTTTGGCACGTTGGGTGCCACCGAGATCATCATTATTGCCCTAATTGTACTGCTTCTCTTTGGAGGGCGCAAGATTCCCGAGCTCATGAAAGGCATTGGAAAAGGTGTCAGAAGTTTCAAGGAAGGTGTGAAGGGTATAGAAGAGGATATAAATGGGGATGAAAAAGAAAGCGATAAGGATATTAAAAAATAGCGGTGGCTGATATTTCGGGGCATAAAAATGAGATGACCTTTTGGGAGCATCTTGAAGAGTTCCGCAAGGTGCTATTTCGCTCGGCAATTGTCCTGATCGTACTCATGGTGGTTGTTTTTGTGAATAAGAACTTTGTTTTTGATGCTGTCATATTTGCTCCCAGAAGCTCTGATTTCATTCTCTACCGGTGGATGACGGGGTTGGCAGACCTTGTGGGGATTTCTTCCATCTCACCGGAACCTTTTACACTGCAATTGCAAAACATTGAACTGTCAGCCCAATTTTTCACCCATATCAGCGTTTCTTTCAGTATAGCCTTCGTGCTGGCCACACCCTTCATCCTGTACCAATTGTGGATTTTTATCCGGCCAGCTTTATATCCAAAAGAAAAAAGAGCGGTAAAGGGAGCTTTCGGCTGGTGTTCCCTGTTGTTTTTCCTTGGTGTCCTGACCGGTTATTTTTTCGTCTTTCCATTGACCATTAATTTTCTGGGAAGCTACCAGGTAAGTGAATGGGTAAAAAACCAGATATCGCTGCAGTCTTATATCCATATGTTCATCTGGCTGGTGATAATCATGGGAATTGTCTTTGAAATGCCCATACTCTTGCGAGTGCTGTCAAAATTAGGCGTTATATCTAAAGAAATCCTCAAGAAATACAGGAAACATGCTGCCATAATCCTGGTGATTCTTGCAGCCATCATAACGCCAAGCGGGGATGCGTTTACCTTGTTTGTGGTAGCATTGCCGTTGTACATTCTTTACGAGATCAGTATACTTGTCAGTTTCAGTAAGCAGCCCGCAGAAGATGAAAAAGTCCCATCATAAGCTTTTGATCATTCTGGCAGGGGGAATCTTTTTTTTATGCCTGCTTCTTTTCCTGACTCCATTTTTGTGGGAAAGTCCTGTATTCCTGCTTCTTAAAAGCGACAAACTTAACGGTTACCGGAAAGCCGGGCTCATTGCCCTGTACAAACCGGCTCCGAAGCAGACCATCAGGGAATATGTTCACCTGTACAACGGAGGATATGAACCGCGGGATTTCACGCCCGGACCTGTCTATATACCGGAAAAGGGATATAATTACCAGGATTCACTGGGCCTGCTCCTTACAGGGGATTTTTACCAGGAAGCACTGCCTTTCCGCAATGGTCTGGGCAAGATCAGGCAAAATACCTTTTACGGCATGCTCAATCATAGAGGCAGGATGGTCATTTCCCCCTTGTACGATACATTGGTCCCATTTTCTGAAGTAATTGTTCTGGTGCAGGGCAGGGAATACGGTGTGGCTAACAGGCGCGGAAAAATTATAATCCCGTTATTGCCCCGCCGTATCAGCAATACATACCATGGCCGTCCATTGCCTTTTCTGATGGCTGTGGAATCTGACGGATCTTATTCTGTCATTGACGGAAAGGGAATCAAGAAAAAAACTCGACCTTTCGACAGTCTTGATATCAGAAACAACACATATTATATTTGCCGTGACGACAAATGGGGCGTGCTGGATGAGGAAGGCAATGAACTTATCCCCACTTTGTACGACCATATTGATGTCTGTGACGGGGATTCTTTTATTGTAAGTAATGGAGGATTTGAGGGTTTACACCTGAAAGGTAAGGCGTTTCCGCTGGTTCCCATCGTGTACGATAAAGTGGATGCATGTACACCTGCAACCTTCATAATAATGAGGGATGGACATTACGGTCTGCTGGACCGAAAGGCAAAACCCCTTATTGAACCTGTTTATGATACCATCTATAACCACCATCCGCAGGAGTGGATTGTGACAGGGGATCATGGCCGGTATACGTTGCGTAACACCGGAAAACTGGAATATCCCACTGAATTTTACGAGTGGATAGGTCCCTGCCGTGACGGGATGACTGTTGTACGTAACGAAAATGGGTATGGCGTGCTTTCTTCAGAGGGAAAGACAGTCGTTCCCCCTCAATATGATACCATCCGCAATTACAGCAGCGGAGTTGCCATAGTGGTCCATAACAAGCAATACGGTGTTATTGACCGAAACGGTCTTTTTACTTTGCCCTTTTCTTTAAGGTTGGTGGAAATTTATGATTTTCAGGGTGATATGGCACTTTCTGCCCAATTTAACATGATGGATGCGCGCATAAAAAAGCAGGTTGGTTTTATTGATAAAAAAGGCAATACCCTGGTGCCTTTCATATACCAGGATGGTCACCGGGTATTTTCCAATGGTCTGGCCGGAATGAAGTACAACGGTTTATGGGGCTATATCAACAAACAAGGTGAAACGATAATCCCCTTTCTTTACGATTCGGTATCAATCTTTTCACACGGCATGGCACAAGTTGATTACAGGGGTCAGATTATTACCATAGATAAAGATGGGAGAAAAATTGAATGATATCGGTTTCCAATATCAGCGTTTCGTTTGCCCATAAGGAGCTTTTCCGGGACATATCCCTGACCATAGACCGCCGCGACAGAATCGCACTTGTAGGTAAGAACGGTGCCGGAAAAACAACATTGATAAAGGTTATTGCCGGACTGGCTGAACCCACATCGGGGCGCGTAGTGCGTTCCTCCGACTGCCGGATGGGATACTTACCCCAACAAATGGGACATGCGAAAGACAAGTCGGTCCTGGAAGAAGCGCTTACCGTTTTTTCCTACCTGGAAGAGCTGCACAAACGAATGGACATTATCACCATGGAGCTTTCCGGAAGGGATGATTTCGAATCGGAAAGCTATAAAAGATTAATGGTGGAATTGAATGAAGTAACAGACCGGTTGCGTATTCTGTCGTCTGACAATCCCAGGGGAAATGCAGAAAAAATTCTTACAGGACTGGGCTTTAAGCAAGACGAACTGGACCGGCCCAGCCGGACTTTCTCGGAAGGGTGGAACATGCGCATAGAACTGGCCAAACTCTTGTTATCGCGTCCAGATATACTATTACTGGATGAGCCCACCAATCACCTGGATATTGAAAGCCTGCGGTGGCTGGAGCAGTACCTGGAAACATATCCCGGTGCCTTGCTGGTGATATCTCACGACAGGACTTTTCTGGACACTGTAACCAACAGGACCATAGAGATATCACTAAACAGGATATACGATTACAAAGCCCCGTATTCCCAGTTTCTGGAGCTGCGCAGGGAGCACCTGGAACAACAGATGGCTGCTTACCAGAACCAGCAACGAACGATCGAAAAAACACAGGAATTCATTGAGCGTTTCCGCTATAAGCCCACCAAGTCCAATCAGGTGCAAAGCCGTATAAAACAATTGGAAAAAATGGAATTGATTGAAGTGGACCAACTGGACAATTCACAAATCCGAATGAGTTTTCCCGAAGTTCGCAGAAGTGGAAAAGTGGTGTTCAATTGCAGGAATGTATCGGCAGGTTATGATAAAGGACCTGTTTTTAGCGGGGCAAACCTGGTGGTGGAACGGGGTGAGAAAGTGGCTTTTGCAGGCAGGAACGGGGAGGGGAAAACTACCATGCTAAAATTGCTTACCGGTCAAAAAACTGTCATGAGCGGGGTATTAGAGACCGGACACAATGTACTGTTGGGGTATTACGCTCAGAACCAGGACGAACTTCTGGATAATAACCTGACCGTATACCAGACACTGGATGAAATAGCCGTGGGAGACATACGTACACGCCTGCGTGATATTCTGGCCTCTTTCCTTTTCCGCGGCGAAGATGTTGACAAAAAAGCCGGTGTTCTGAGCGGGGGTGAAAGATCGCGCCTGGCCCTTGCAAAGCTTATGCTGCAACCATACAATGTTCTGGCCCTGGACGAACCCACCAACCATATGGACATTCCCTCCAGGGAAGTGATGAAGGAAGCCTTGAAACAGTATACCGGCACCCTGGTTGTGGTTTCGCACGACAGAACCTTCCTGGATGGCCTGGTGGATAAAATATATGAATTCCGGGACGGTAAGGTAAAAGAACACCTGGGCGGGATACGTGAATTCATGGAACGAAGGAAACTGGAAACACTCAGGGACCTGGAAAAAAACAATCCTGCAAAAGAAGAGATAAAAAAGGAAGGTTCAGGTAAAGACTCGAGTGCAGGAGAAATCTACCGTCAGAAAAAAGAACGGGATAAAATCCTGCGGAAGTTGCAACAGAATATCCTTCACTGGGAAAACAAAATTGAACAGCACGAAAAAGGCATAGCCCTGATGGATGAAAAAATGCTGACAACACCCCCCGGAGGATTTGGTGCGGCTTTCTACCAGTTGTACGAAAAAGAAAAAAAAGAGCTCGACCAGGCTATGAAAGCCTGGGAATGTGCGCACAGTGAGCTGGAAATATTTACTGAAACCATTAAAAATGACTGAAGATCGTATATACGGCATACATCCCGTAAGGGAAGCCCTTATGGGCAGCAAGAAACCAGAAAAAATCCTCCTGCGCCAGGGACTTGAAAGGCCAGTGGCGTTACAACTGATAGAACTGGCCAAGCAGTATGATGTTCCGGTCCAGTTTGTACCACAGGAGAAACTGAATTATCTGACAGCAAACAAAAATCACCAGGGAGTGGTTGCAATGCTGGCCCAGGTGGATTATGTCTCTTTAGAGGAAGCTGTGGCTGCTGCTGGTAATAAACCGGGATTCCCGACTGTTTTACTGCTTGACGGGGTAAGCGACGTCCGTAATTTTGGTGCTATAGCGCGTACCTGTGAATGTGCAGGGGCAGGTGCGCTGATACTTCCTGCAAAAGGAGGGGCTGCCGTGAACCAGGATGCCATTAAGGCTTCTGCAGGTGCATTGTTGCGCATGCCCTCATGCAAGGTTCCCAACCTGAGAACAGCCATTTTTTACCTCAAAGAATCGGGGTATGTGATCACAGGAACGGTGGCAGGGCAGCAACAATCTATCTATGAAACAGATTTCTGCCGTCCGCTGGCTTTAGTTATGGGCGCCGAGGGAAAAGGCATATCCCGGGGGATTCTGGAGCTGTGCGATGAGTTGGTTTCCATCCCGCAATTGGGTGAAATTGGTTCTCTGAACGTATCGGCTGCTGCAGCCGTTATCCTTTTTGAAGCCGTAAGACAACGAATGAAAAAATAAGACAATGTCTATCAGGAATTCAGCAATCAGGCGGTTGGCAGGTGAAACTGCAGTGTACGGGATGAGCACGATCCTTGCCAGGGTCTTGAATTTTTTGCTTGTTCCCCTGTATACCCGCGTGCTGACAGACCAGGCAGCCTATGGTGTGGTTGCTGAATTTATGGCCTACATAGCTGTTCTGCAGGTGGTTCTTGTGATGGGCCTGGAAACGGGCAGCTTCCGCTATGCCTCACTTGCAGAGCAAAAAAACGATAAAACCGCGGCAGGACGTGTGTTCTCCACCTCACTTGCTACCGTTACCGCACTGGCGGGTTTGTTCTTTACCGTGGTGATCCTGTTGCGTTTTCCGATTGTCGGGAAACTTGGGTATGCAGACAGTCCGCAATCCATAGTTTATGTAGCCGGAATCCTTTTCCTGGACAGTATTACAGCCATACTGTTTGCCCGTTTGCGCTATGAACACAAAGCCTTCCGGTTTGCCCTCTTCAAAACCATTAAAATCTGCTGTGAGCTGGGATTCAACCTTCTTTTCTTCCTCTGGGCCCCCCGTTATCTTTCTGCCAACCCGGGAGCATTCCTGGGCCGCTTTATCACGGCAATTCCCGATTACAATTACGTTCTCTTTTCAATTTTCATTTCCTGCATTGTGGCGTTTCTGCTTTTTTTGCCCGATCTGGTGAGAAGAAGCAGTTTTGTTATTGACCGCAAACTCTGGCCAAAGCTCATGATGTATTCCCTGCCGCTGATGATAGCAGGTCTGCCCGGTATCCTTAACGATTTCAGCGACAGGATCCTCTTCCGTTTTTTAATACCCGAAGATGTTTCCTGGCGGGCACAGATGGGGATATACCAGGCCGGTATCAAGCTGGCTGTACTGATAAACCTCTGTATCCAGATGTTCCGGTATGCAGCGGAGCCATTCTTCTTTGGGCAGTCCGGCAGCAAAGATGCGCCACAGACGTATGCACGGGTGCTGGATTATTTTACTGCGTTTAGCATGCTCGTGTACCTCGGGATCTTGCTGTACATGGACCTGTTTAGTCTGATATTGGGTGAAAATTACCGGGAAGGGATTGTCGTAGTGCCTGTCATGGCACTGGCCTATGTATTCCTGGGAATATATTTTAACATAAGTATCTGGTTCAAATTGTCCGGAAAAACCGGGAATGCCGTGTTAATCACAACGGCCGGACTGGGAGTCACCCTGTTGATCAATGTGCTGTTTATGCCACGTTTCGGCTATATGGCGGCTGCCTGGGGACATCTTGCAAGTTACCTGTCCATGACGGTACTGTGTGCTTTAATGGGGCGCAGACAATACCCCATTCCCTATAACTGGATGCGTGTTGGTTTCTACCTGGTTGCAGGGACAGGACTTTATGCTTTCTCCCTTTTGTTTGCACACTTGCCCCTGATTCCCAAACTGGCAATCAATACAGGCATTATGCTTATATATCTGGCTGCATGGGCAGGGGTGGCTGGTTTCTACGGAAAGCTGCGCAAATTATTGCTGCGGCAGTAGCCACATTAAGGGATTCAGACCCCCGGCGATATGAAGGAATGTACAATCTGACAGGAATGTGTTGAAGAAGTTCCCGGCTTATGCCTTGTGATTCGTTTCCAAGAACAATGATGCCTTCGCAGGGCAGGGGAGTGTTGTTGATATCGGTTCCTCCAAGAAGCACAGATCCGGTAACAGGAAGGGAACAGCCTTCCAGAAGCGGGACAAGAGGCGTGTAATGGACCGGGACACGCAGTATGGCCCCCATGGTGGACTGGACTGTTTTAGGATTGTACAGTTCCACACAATCCGGGGAGGCATAAACAGCGGCTATGTCAAACCAGTCTGCCAGGCGCAGTATGGTTCCAAAATTTCCCGGATCGCGTACCCCGTCCAGGGCCAGGTATAAATGTCCCTTCTGCGGCAGAGCCACCGGTACCTTAGGGATCTCTAACACAGCAAGCGCCCCTGAGGGTGTTGACTGAGATGAAATCCTTTCCATTTCCTTTGCCGTGAGGTATTCCGCTTCGTGGGCCACAGCCGGGATGGGGGAACCCTCCTCCAGGTAAAGCTTTTTTATGCGGAAGGGGCCAGGGGTGCCGATCAGCTCCATGACCATCTTCTGTCCTTCAATGATGAATTCTCCGTACTCCTGGCGAAATTTTTTGTTTTCCAGAGATTTGATATGTTGTATTTGGGCCTTGCTCAACATGGTTTCAATAACCTAAAAGTTTAAGCATGGATTTGTATGTCTGCTCTTTAGAAAAGAGTTTTGTAGTATACTCACCGTTCTCTTCTCCAATTATGACCATTTTCGGAGCCGGCATCAGGCAATGCTGGATTCCCCCGAAGCCCGATATGGACTCCTGGTAGGCGCCGGTGTTGAAAAAACCGATATAAAGAGGTTCTCCGTTCTCATTTTTGGGGAGGAAGACCGCGTTGGCATGGGCCTCGGCATTGTAATAGTCCTGGGAATCACAGGTCAAACCGCCCAGGAAAACACGCTGGTAAGGTTCGTTCCACTTGTTGATGGGAAGGAGTATGAAACGACGTTTGATGCCCCATGTATCGGGCAATGTGGTCATGAAAGATGAATCGATCATATACCATCTTTCACGGTCATTTTGTTGTTTTTCGCCCAAGACCTGGTATATATTTGCACCGCTTTCACCCACAGTAAAAGATCCGAACTCGGTAAAAATGTCGGGTTCCTTCACTTTGCGGCTTGCACAGATACTTTTTATCTGTGCAATGATCTCTTCTGTCATGTATTCGTAATCATAGTCAAACGACATGGAGTTCCTTACAGGGAATCCTCCGCCCAGGTTCAGGGAGTCCAGGTCGGGACAGAAATTCTTAAGATCGCAATATACATTCACGCATTTGGCCAGTTCGTTCCAGTAGTATGCATTGTCCTGCATGCCGGTATTGATGAAAAAGTGCAGCATTTTCAGTTTGAACTTCTGATTGCGCTTGATGTATTTATGGTAGTATGGGACCACATCGCTGTAACGGATGCCCAGGCGGCTGGTATAAAATTCAAATTTGGGCTCTTCTTCTGCTGCAATACGGATACCTATCTTGCATGTGTCTTTGACGGCATTATCCAGGGCTTCTATCTCGGGCATATTGTCCAGGATGGAAATGGTATTTTCCCATCCTGAATTGACCAGTCTGGCAATATTTTCGATGTATTGCTGTTTCTTATAGCCATTGCAGATCACATACAGATCCTTGTCTACGATCTTTTGTTCGTAGAGTGACTCAATCAGGTTGATGTCAAAAGCAGAAGAAGTCTCTATATGGATGTCGTTCTTAAGGGCTTCTTCCATTACAAAAGAAAAATGGGATGATTTTGTACAATAGCAGTAATGATAGTCTCCATCGTAATCCACCTTGGCCATGGCAACATTGAACAAACGTTTTGCTTTTTGTATCTGTTTGGTAATGGAAGGTAAATAATAGAATTTCAGGGGTGTTCCGTATTGACGGATCAAATCCATGACAGGAATATCATGGAAAAAAAGTTCTCCGTCTTCTACCCTGAACTCTTCCTGCGGAAAGTCAAAACTTTGTTGAATCAGGTCGATATACTTGTTTTTCATTACTGTAATGTAAGTGAGTTACTTTGTTTAAAAAAAGTCAATGTAAGTCAATCAGATTGCAAATATATGCGAATATTTATTTGTTATATCGTATTGGTCCTTTTTTTTTACTTTTGTATTATGCCTAAAGGTTGGTTTCTGTTAATCCTTTTATTATCCGGATGTGCCGGTACCCGTTATGTTCCCCAGGGGGAATACCTTTTGCGCAAGAATACCATTGAAGTAGTACCTGAAAAGATTGTGTCCCCATCCTCACTAGAGTCCTATATCAGGCAGAAACCCAATACCAGCATAGTTTTTGGATGGAAAGCCTTTTTGAATATTTACAGCCTCAGTCCTGATAAAGACAACGGGTGGAGCCGTTTTCTGCGACGTTTGGGTGAGCCGCCCGTAGTATTTGATCCGGATTTGATAACCTACAGCAAGCATAACATGGATAATTACCTGACCTCGCTGGGTTATTATTTCAACGAAATTGCCGATTCGGTTACTTACCGGAACAGGAAAGCCTCGGTCCATTATAAGGTCATTCCCGGGAAAACCTATACCATAGATACCATACGGCTTGGCAACGCAGATACTAACCTGTCCGAATTGTATTCCGCACATCAGGAACACTCTGTGGTGAAACCGGGCGACGTCCTTTCTTCTCTTTCGCTGGAAAAGGAAGCCGCCCGCATCAATTCCGTAATGAGGAATAACGGGTATTATAGTTTCAACCGAAGCCACATTTCCTTTCTTGCAGATACCCTTTCACCAGGCGGAACAGCCGCACTGGAAGTTCAGCTGCCCGCCCAGGGACTCCACAAACCTTACACAATAAGAAAAATCAATGTTTACCCGGGTTTTGATCCAATACAGGCGGTTATGGATTCAACATACTATGGATCCATGGACACACTGGACCATGAAGGCATGACATTTTTTTTCTCCGGCAAATCCATTTTACGCCCGCGTCTGATCCGGAATATGAGTTTTATCCGTCCCGGTGAATTGTACGACGAATCCAAAGTAAAAACAACTTATGACCGCTTGTCCAATATACGATTGCTCAACAGCGTGACGCTCCTTTTTGATGAAGTGCCTTCTTCACTGCAGAAAGATACCGCCGAGGTTGACTGCACTATCCGCCTAAGCCCTGGAAATTCACAGGGTTATAAACTGAACCTGGAAGCATCGAGCAATTCCAACGGGCTGATTGGCATCTCTCCCGCACTGTCGTATTATCACAAAAATATTTTCAGGGGAGGGGAGTGGCTGACCCTGGGCTTGATGGGAAATTTTCAATTCAAGATGAGGGATCCTGTCAGGGCCACTGAGTTGGGTGCGTCACTAACCCTGACCTTTCCCAAAATGCTTTTTCCGATAAGTCACAGGATTTTCACCAACAGGATACCCCGCACAGATATTACGGCAAGTTACAGTTACCAGTCCCGGCCGGAATACACCCGCAATATAGCTTCCGGCACATTTGGCTACACCTGGAGCATGGGAGAAAAGTATCATTACACGGTCAATCCCGTTAAAATGAAACTGGTCAAGCTTTTCAACATGAGCCCCGGTTTTCTTGCCTCGCTCAATGATCCTTTTCTGATTGACACATACCGGGACCACTTTGACCTGGGACTTTCATCCATATTTTACTATACCAGTGACAATTCTGCGGTGCACCGCAAGACATGGCAATATGTGCGGCTGGGACTGGAATCAGGAGGAAACCTGCTGAGTGCATTCAACTCCCTGATGAAGACAGATTCAACGGGCAGTCATACCATTGGCAACATTGCTTATTCCCAGTATGTAAAGGTTGATATGAATTCGGGCTATACCTTTATAAGGGATGGTCATCAGCTGGCCTTCCGGCTGTATGCCGGAGTAGGGGTGCCTTACGGAAATGCCAGCTCCCTGCCTTTGGAACAAATGTTCTATGCAGGAGGTGCAAACAGCCTCCGGGCCTGGCAGGCTAGAACGGTGGGGCCGGGATCAATGCCGGTAGATTCGACTTTCAGCATCCCAAACCAGGCCGGTGATATACGACTGGAATTGAACCTTGAATACCGTTTTCCGCTTTTCTGGAAGCTGGAAGGGGCTTTGTTTGCCGATGCAGGCAATATCTGGACTTTACCGCGGGAAAATGCCGATCCTGCAGGTGTCTTCCGTTTCGGCGATTTTTATAAAAGCATAGCGATGGATGCCGGCCTGGGAATCAGGGTCAACCTGAATTTTGTCATCCTGCGGCTGGATTTGGGTATGATCGTACGGGATCCTGTAAAACAGGCATGGATTCCGCCTTCGCGGTGGCTTAAGAAGGACAATTACTCGTTCCAGTTTGGGGTGGGTTACCCGTTCTAGATCTTCATTCCTTCTCTGTACAACCTGAACATTTCAATGGCCTGGTATTCGGCCATGCCCAGTTTGTCGTATAGCACAGCGGTGTTGTGGTTGCGTTCTTCGGCCCTTTTCCAGAATTCCCGGGGATCGTTTCCCGGAAACATGGCGGGATCTTTCTGGCTCTGGTGGCGGAAAATCGCATTACGCTTTATGATGACTTCCTCGGGACTCAGGGGAACTGCCATATCCACATCGGCCACGTCCCATTCCTGCCAGGCACCACGGTAGAGCCACAGGCGGCAATCGTTCATCCATGGTCTCTGGCGGAGTTTTTCCATTGCTTTGAGAATGGCGGTATAGCAGATGCGGTGTGTACCGTGAGGGTCGCTCAGATCACCAGCTGCAAACACCTGGTGCGGCTTTATCTCTTCAAATAAGTTGCAGATGATGTCAATGTCCTGTTCCGACAGTGGATTCTTCTTGATACCTCCGGTTTCATAGAAGGGCATCTCTAAAAAATGGACATTATCCTGTTCAATTCCAAGGTATTGACAAGCCGACTTCGCTTCACCGCGGCGAATGAGTGCCTTGACCTTCCGGATGGCCTGCGTATCGGGTTCGCCCGGTTTCTTCTGGCTTAAATCTTTGCTTGCCTGCTCAAAGATCGTACGGGTTTTATCCTGATCCAGTCCGTAAACGGGAGAAATTTCCTGCAGAAAGTCCAGGAAGCGGGTCACTTCATGGTCAAAGACCGCAATATTGCCAGAAGTGTGGTAAGCCAGGTGCAGGATGTGGCCCTGCTGTGACAGACGGGCAACGGTCCCTCCCATGGATATGACATCATCATCGGGGTGGGGGCTGAACACTATTACACGCTTGGGATAGGGAAGAGCTCTTTCAGGGCGTGTAGTATCGTCTGCATTGGGTTTGCCTCCCGGCCATCCGGTTATGGTGTGCTGAAGGCTGTTGAAAGTGTCTATGTTGATTTTGCTGAAAGGCCCACGCTCGGTGATCAGGTCACTCATACCGTTGTCGTTGTAATCACGCGCTGTAAGTTTTAAAATTGGTTTGTCCAGATGGCGGCATAGCCAGAATACAGCTTTACGGATTAATGCTTCGTTCCAGATACAGGGGCCGGTAAGCCAGGGAGTGGATATACGGGTGAGTTCGGCAGCAGCAGCACGGTCAATAATGACTTCTGTCTGAGGATGGTTTTGAAGGAAACTGGCAGGGTGTGATTCATCTACTTTGCCTTCTACCAGGTCTTTTATTGCTTTTGATTCTCCTTCTCCCCATGCCAGGTAGTATATGGTTTTACTCTCCAGGATGGTTTGCACTCCCATTGTCAGCGAATAATTGGGGACGAAATCCACCCCGAAGAATTCACTGGCAGCTGAAATGCGGGTATTAGTATTAAGGGTGATCAAACGCGTACGGGAACTGTAGGGAGAACCGGGTTCATTGGAACCCATACCGGAAGTGATCATTACATCTATTCCCCCATATGAGGCGATTTTGTTTTCAAAATCGGCACAGTGACGGGCTACCTGGGAGCGGGGAATATCCCCTTCCAGGCAGTGGATCTGGTTACCTGGAATATCCAGTACATCAAACAGGTATTCCCGAAGGAACCGGTAATGAGACTGAATCTCATTCCTGGACAGAGGATAAAATTCGTTTATACCAAATATCACTACATCTTTAAAGCTTCTGCCTTTCTCAAAAGCATTGGCAAAGAGTTCATATACGGGAATCATGGCAGGACGGGAGGACAAGCCAAGAACCAGTTTTTTCCCCTGAGATTCTTTCATGCTCAATAGGGTAAGGATATTGTCTACCAGGTAAATAGAGGCTTCTACCTGGTCATCATAAATAAAAACAGGCAGATTTTCATACCGTCTGCTCAGATCGTGATTTAGTGTCATTTAGGCAGGTTGTTGAATTTCTTTTTCAAATTTGACGTAAGCTTTGCGAAAAGCTATTATCCTGCAGATCAATGATTCCATTTGATCCAGTGGAAGCATATTGCTCCCGTCAGAGAGGGCATCCTGTGGCCTGGGGTGGGTTTCAACGAATATGCCGTCCACCCCGGATGCCACTCCGGCAGCAGCAAGGGAAGCAATCATTGAGGGGTCACCACCGGTCACTCCGCAGGCCTGGTTCGGCATCTGAAGGGAATGGGTAACATCCAGAACCACAGGAACGTTCAGACGTTTCATTTTGGGAATGCTGCGCACGTCAAAGATCAGGTCTGAATAACCAAACTGAGTGCCGCGCTCGGTCAGGATGATCTTGTCCATTGTGGCACCAAACTGCAATAGTTTTTCCACAACAAACTGCATCTGTTCCGGGGCAAGAAACTGCCCCTTTTTAACATTGATGGTCCTGCCGGTCTGAGCAGCGGCCTTAAGCAGGGAAGTCTGACGGCAGAGGAATGCGGGAATCTGTATGATATCTATTCCGTATTCTGCAGCCATAATGGCTTCATCCGGTGTGTGCACGTCTGTTGTAACACGGATGTCGAAATAATTCTGTACAGTTTGCAGTATTTCCAGTCCCTTGTGGTCTCCTATACCCGTAAATGAATCCACCCTTGTCCTGTTTTCTTTTCGGTAGGAAGCCTTAAAAACCAGGGGAATTTTGTATTTGGCCGTCAGGGTGCAAAGTTTCCCGGCCACTTCCATGCACAACTTTTCAGATTCGATGACGCATGGGCCGGCTATCAGAAAAAAACCATTCATTTCCATTCTATCAAAGATAGTTAATTTTTTCTTACACTTCGGAATATTTGCTGCCCCAGCGCTCCAGGAACCTGCTTATCTCTTTTTCGCGCGGATTATCCTGCGGGTTGTAAAAGCAGCTGCCACTGATCTCCTGTGGCAGGAATTCCTGCGCCACAAAATTGTGTTCGTAATCGTGGGCATATTTATAGTCTTTGGCATAACCCAGTTCTTTCATCAATTCGGTAGGGGCGTTGCGCAAGTGAAGTGGTACGCTCAGGTCTCCGTGCTTGCGGACCGCTTCCAGGGCATCTTCTATCGCCTTGTAAGCCGAGTTGCTTTTGGCGCTTGTAGCCAGATAAATGGCTGTCTGGGAAAGGGGAATCCGGCCTTCGGGCATCCCGATCTTGTGAACAACATCGAAACAGGCATTGGCCATGAGAAAGGCATTTGGGTTGGCCAGCCCTATGTCTTCCGAGGCCAGGATCACCATCCTGCGGGCTATGAAGAGGGGATCCTCGCCGGCGGCAATCATGCGGGCCATCCAGTAAACCGCCCCGTTGGGATCGCTGCCACGGATGCTTTTTATAAAAGCCGAGATGATATCATAGTGCTGTTCTCCGTTTTTGTCGTAGAGCACGATATTTTTCTGCAACCGTTTCTGAACCTGATCGTTATTGAAAACTATTGTTTCTCCCTGGTCATAGCTTGAAATTACTATTTCAATAATATTCAATAGTTTACGGGCGTCTCCTCCGGAAAGCCTGAAGAGGGCTTCGGTTTCTTCCACACGGATATCCAGCGAACGGAGGTATTCATCTTCTTTCAGCGCCCGTTCAAGTAAAGTGTTCAGATCATTAACAGATAGAGTTTTAAGTACAAATACCTGGCATCGTGAAAGCAGGGGAGCAATCACTTCAAAGGAAGGATTTTCCGTTGTGGCGCCGATCAGCACAATGGTGCCGTCTTCCACGGCACCCAGGAGGGCATCCTGCTGGGATTTGCTGAAACGGTGGATCTCGTCAATAAAAAGTATCGGGCGGTTTTTCTGGAACATTTTGCCGGAGCGTGAACGTTCAATCACTTCGCGCACATCCTTGACACCGGAACTGACTGCAGACAAGCTGTAAAAGGTGCGTTCCAGGTCGCGGGCTATGATTCTGGCCAAAGTAGTTTTCCCGACACCGGGAGGACCCCAGAGTATGAAAGAAGCCAGGTTGCCGCTTTCAATCATCTTGCGCAGAACGGCTTCGGAAGATACGAGGTGTTCCTGTCCTACAAACTGGCTGAAGGAGGAGGGGCGCATGCGTTCAGCCAGGGGAATGTTGCTGTTCAACATGTATAGGAATATTTAATGAATAAAAACCTATTTAACATAATATAAATTGTGTGCATTTAATAATCATCTGCTGGCTTCAGGCAATATAGTTTTTACCTGCTTAACGCTGCCGGCGCCTGAGTTGCCTTATGATACGGGATATGACGTTTTCTATGGACGACTCAGGTTCTATAATGTTGTAATCTTCCCAGAAGCCGGGATCCTCAAAATCGGCTACCTTATACAAGGTTATGTCTGTTGTTTTTACACGGCTCTCCTGTGGAATCTTGTACGAATCTCTGCTGTACTCTGTCATGGCCATTTCAGAGGTAATGGTATAATTCTGACTGAACAGCCTGCGTTCCCACTTTGCGTTGAACTTCAAATCGGTCCTGGAATATCCGAATACCCATTGTCCTTCCGGTAATTGACGGTATTGTGCCATATAGGCGGCATATTCCACCTGCGCACGCAATCCGGCAGGTTTCCTGCGAATGAAAATGGCTGTTGCATGCGGGCGGTCTTCGACATTCATATTGAATTCAATGCGCGATATGGCCATGGTTTCAACGTCTATATACACCTTCCCCCGGAACAGGATATCCTCCGAATATGGTTTCTGGTCGAATGATACCACGTAATTGATTCGGTCATTCATCTGCACCGGGTTTTCTATGTTGAAGTCGTAAAACTGATCTATCTCTGTTAAGTTGACACCCAGAAAGAGGTTTCTGGCCACATCCAGTTCCAGTGCCGAACGAATTCCGCCCTGGGATTTGACAAATACTGTATCAATACGTGTCCAGTCAATGCTTCCGCGTCCTTTGTAAATACCTACCTGGTCCACGGCAAATGTGGGTGTATACGGGGGTTTATGCACATCTATCACAGCTTCTGACAGCGTGACATACGTATTGCCCTTGCGGATCATTTCGCGGTAAAAACCGGTCATTTGCATCCGTTCCTGGGGGTAATTGTCCTTTATGCACCGGAATGCTTCAAGCAACAATTCAAGCGGATCCTGCGGCCTGACCGTGGTCATGGGTATGGGCAGAGCAGCCTGGATCAGGCCAACGACCAGCGGCTTGTTCTGTTCCATGAACTGCTTGATGGGTATCACTGTTGTGTGATATCCTAAATAACTGATGGTTATAGATTTATCTGCATGAGCACGGGGAAATTTTAGGGTAAAGAAACCTTCTCCGTTGGTTACTATGCTTATGCTCACATCCTGTATACTTACCGAGGCAAAAACCATCGGACGTTTGGTTTCTGAATCCACTACCTTTCCCGAAACGCTGAGCGTGTTCTCCTGGCCCCGTAATGAAAACACAGCTCCAGATACAAACAAAACGCTCATTATCAGCATTTTGAATGTATATTTGGTGTTAAAAACCGTTTTCATAGTCTGGCTGTTTTATTTATTCTCCTAAAATACGCTTTTTTTTTCGCATTTTTGCCTTCTGTAAAAGAACCGTATGGGAAAAAGAGACCGGGAAATTCTGGAGGACATCTGTATTGAATCTGTGGCGGCAGAAGGCAACTCCCTGGCCCATGTAAACGGTAAGGCGCTTTTTGTGCCCATGGCCGTGCCGGGTGACATTGTTGATGTTCAGGTCACACACAAGAGACGAAGTTATATGGAAGGCATCATCCTGAAACTGGTGAAGCCTTCACCCATGCGTCTGGGGCCGTTTTGCAGCCATTTCGGGGATTGCGGGGGTTGCCGCTGGCAGCCCATTCTCTACGAAAAGCAGCTGGAATTCAAGCAGCAGCAAGTAATTGACCAATTGACCAGGATTGGGAAGCTGAACCTTCCTGCCGTAAGCCCCATTATGGGTTCCGAAAAAACGATACATTACCGCAACAAACTGGAATTCACCTTCTCCAATAGCCGATGGCTGCCATCAGAAGAATTTCTTAAGAATGATGACGCCGCTGCTGCTACTGCCTCTGCTTCTGCGGTTTCGGGGCCTTTTGCGGCAGAAGTTCCAGATGCTCCTCCCCTGCCCGCCCCTGCCCTGGGTTTTCACATCCGGGGCCGTTTTGACAAGGTACTGGACATTGAAAAGTGCCACCTGCAGGCAGAACCTTCCAACGCCATACGCCTGGCCATCAGGGATTATGCCATTGAAAAAGGCCTCTCTTTCTTTGATTTGCGGCAACAGACCGGATTCCTGCGTACCCTGATGATCCGCATTACCCTGAGCGGAGAAGTCATGTTGGTAGTGGTTTTTGCGCACGATAACCCGGACGCCGGAGAGGATGACGCTGCCCGAAAGGCCCTGCTGGACCATTTACTGCAGCAGTTCACCCAGATAACCTCCCTGCATTACGTGATCAATACCAAGCGCAACGACAGCCTCTCTGACCAGGAGCCGGTCCTTTATGCCGGGAAACCGTATATCCTGGAAACCATGGAAGACCTTCAATTCCGCATCGGCCCCAAGTCGTTTTACCAGACCAATAGCGGCCAGGCGCTCCGCATGTACCTGAAGATCCGTGAATTTGCAGATCTTCAGGGAGATGAAACCGTATATGACCTATACACAGGCACCGGGACCATTGCCCTGTTCCTGGCACGGCACTGCCGCAGCGTGACAGGCGTTGAATGTGTTCAGGAGGCAGTTGACGATGCGCGGGAGAATGCCTCGGCAAACAACATACAGAATGTCCGGTTTGTTGCCGGAGATATCAAGGATGTGCTGACGGCCGGTTTTGTGGCCTCGAGCGGCCATCCCCATGTGGTGGTGCTGGATCCTCCGCGGGCCGGGGTGCACGAAGATGTGCTGAAGGTTTTGCTGGAAACGGCCCCGGAAAAGATCATTTATGTGAGTTGCAACCCGGCCACCCAGGCCCGTGACCTGGCCCTTTTGCAGCGTCTGTACCGTATCACCCATGTGCAGCCGGTAGATATGTTTCCGCATACGCACCATGTCGAAAATATTGTTGTTGCAGAGATAAAATAAACGCCATGTCATGAGCACAACAGAACCCCTCATTACCACCATTTGCGCACCGGCTACACCGCACGGCGTGGGCGCTTTGGCGCTGATACGCATGAGCGGTCCACAGGCGCTGGAGGTTGCCGGAAGGGTCTTCCGTTCTGCAGCCTGTCCCGATTTGACACAAAGCGAGGGTTATCGCACTTATTTCGGACATGTGCGTGATTCGTCCGGGGAACTGCTGGATGAGGTGTTGCTGAGCGTTTTCCGGGCCCCCCATTCCTACACGGGCGAAGACAGCGTGGAAATCTCGTGCCACGGTTCACTGTACATCCAGGACGCCCTGTTGCGCACCCTGGTGGAAAACGGCGCAGTACTGGCCGGTCCAGGGGAATTTTCCCAACGTGCTTTCATGAACGGCAAGATGGATCTTGCTCAGGCCGAGGCTGTGGCCGACCTGATCGCCTCGGAAAACCGCACCTCCCACAAACTGGCCATGGACCAGATGCGGGGCGTTTTCTCCCAGGAACTGTCAGCGCTGCGATCACGTTTGCTGGAGCTCGCTTCGCTCATGGAGCTGGAACTGGACTTTTCCGATGAAAATGTGGAATTTGCAGACAAAAAGGAGCTGCGTTCCCTGGTTGAATCGCTGCTTGAAAGCATCGGCAAACTCTGTGATTCTTTCAGTATGGGAAATGCCATGAAAAAAGGCGTCCCGGTGGCCATCGCCGGTTTGGTGAACTCCGGGAAATCCACCCTGCTGAACGCCTTGCTGGGCGAGGAAAAGGCGTTGGTAACCCCGGTGGCCGGTACCACGCGCGATACTATAGAAGATGTGCTGGTGGTGGATGGGATCCCCTTCCGGTTCATCGATACAGCCGGGCTTCGTCATATTGGAGAGGTGGATGAAATGTCCCAGGAACATATTGAGAAACTGGGCGTGAAACGTTCACTGGAAACCATCCGTTCTGCTGCCGTTCTGATGCTTGTTCTGGATGCTTCCCGGCCGGAAACCTACACCGAAAGCCTGCAATCGGTAGCATCGTTTAATAATGAGCACATCTTGTTCATTATCAATAAAATTGACCTGGTATGTAACATAGATGTTATATTGGCGGGATTTATGAACACTCTGTGTAACACATTTGTTACATCAAGCAAATCCAACACTTCTGTCTTGCCGGTGTCTGCAGCTAAAAACATTGGTATTGAGGATATTAAAAATACTTTAGTAGCTAAAATCCGGCCGGATCTGGACCGTAACGCCATCATACTGACCAACCTGCGCCATTACCAGGAACTCCGTGCTGCCGGAGAAGCCTTGCAACGCGTTCGCGAAGGCCTGGATGCCCGGCTGAGCACCGATCTGCTCACCCCGGACCTGCGACAGGCCCTGCACCATATCGGCAGCATAACCGGTGAGATCACCCCGGATGACATCCTGGGAGAGATCTTTGGGCGTTTCTGTATTGGAAAGTAACCACCACAAAATAACCAAATACAAAACAAGTATAAACCTACTTAAAGCCCTTAAATAAGGGTTTTTTTATTGTAGCAAAGTTATTATTTATTTTGTGATATTATGCGTTTATTCGGTACAAATTTGTACCTTTGTTGTACCATTTTAAAAAATGGCTATTTTTTTGACTGAATTTGTACCCCGTGAGGTTTACATAGTTTACAGAATAATACACTTTTAAACAGAATGGAACATTTTTAAAGGTATTGAAAGCAGAAAAAAGATACAATGAGTAGTAATATACAAGTGCAGCGTATTTGTCAGCATTGTGGAGCGGAATTTACAGCCCGTACAACGGTAACTAAATACTGTTCGGATAAATGCAGTAAGTCAGCATACAAAGCCCGTAAACGAGCCGAAAAGGTGCAAAAGTCAAATACCGAAACCAAACAGATAAAAACCAAACCTATTGAGGAATTGAAAGCAAAAGAGTTTTTGACCGTTTCAGATGTTTCAAAGTTAGTGGGTTGTTCCCGTCAAAACGTGTACAAACTAATAAATACGGGAAAGCTGAAAGCAACAAACATACTGGAAAAGAAAACCATTGTAAGACGTTGCGACCTTGACAAGCTATTTAAAGAAGTTCCCGAAATTGAAACCATACCCGAACAACAAAAACAGGAATTGAGCGACTGGAAACAGGCAGGGGCGTTTGATATTACCGACTGTTACACCATAAACGAAGTGTTGGAAAAGTACAGCATATCGGAAACAGCCTTGCAAAACCTCATCAAACGGGAAAGCATACCCAAAATAAAAATGGGTTGGTATGCCTATGTACCAAAATCGATAATTGATAAATATTTGAGTTGAGCAAAAAATAAAGTTTGTTTTAGAGAGTACCAAAAGTAACTTTAGTAACTAAGCATAAAGGACAATGACAACAAAAGTAACATTAAGACAAAAGAAAATAAGCAAGGGACGGCAAAGCCTGTATTTAGATTTTTACCCGGCTATACCACACCCCGAAACAGGCGAACCTACACGAAGGGAATTTTTAGGGCTTTACATTTTTGAGAAACCGAAAACACCCATTGACAAACAGCACAATACTGAAACCTTACAAATAGGTGAAAGCATACGCCAAAAACGGGAAAACTTTTTGAATAAGCCTGAAATTTACAGCGAATACGAAAAAGAGCAGTTACGCAAAAAGGAATTGGGCGAACAATGTTTTATTGAGTATTTCAGAAAGTTAGCGAACAAACGTAAAGCAAGTAACCACGATAATTGGGTTTCAGCACTCAATTACATTGAAGCGTTTACCAACGGTAAATTGAAGTTTGCAGACCTCAACGAAAAGTTTTTAGAGGATTTCAAAGAATACCTACTAACTACCAAAAGTAAAAAGAGCGACAAAACAACCCTTTCACAAAATTCAGCCGTTTCGTACTTTAATAAGGTAAAAGCTGCATTGAAACAAGCCTATAAAGACGGCATACTACAAACCGACCTGAACGCCAAAATAAGCCCAATTAAGGCAGCCGAAACAAGACGGGAATACTTGACTATTGAAGAACTGAATAAACTTGTAAAAACACCGTGCAACAATGATTTATTGAAACGTGCAGCCCTGTTTTCAACCCTTACCGGGTTGAGGTTTTCAGATATTCAAAAAATGGTTTGGGGCGAACTTGAATACATTGAGGGGCAAGGGTATTTCCTGAATTTCAGCCAAAAGAAAACAAACGGAATTGAGTATTACCCTATTTCAGAACAGGCAGTAAGTTTGTTAAACGAAAAAGGCGAACCCACAGCCAAAGTATTTGAAGGGTTGGAATATTCAGCCTACCATAACAAACACCTGTTTCAATGGATTGGAGCAGCCGGAATAACTAAGGATATTACCTTTCATTGTTTTCGCCACACGTTCGCCACCTTGCAACTGTTTAACGGAACGGATATTTACACCGTTTCCAAAATGTTAGGACATAAAGACCTAAAAACAACACAGATATACGCTAAGATTGTGGACGACACCAAACGCAAAGCAGCCGACAAAATTAAATTGGATATGTAACCACTTAAAGCATAAAGGACAAATGAATTATTTAGAAATAGTATTACAAGGGTATTTCAATGATAATAACAGGGAGTTTTTAGAAGGGTATTTTTTCAGGGAGTTTAAAAAAGCTGAAAAGGAACAGTTTTTTGAAGCAGTTGAGTTTTTTAACGGTTGTTTAAAAGTTATTGAAGGTTGGGAAAAACATTTACAGGACAAAGTTTTTGAACGACAAAGGGAATTACATTTAATGCTTAATCATGCAAAAAATGGTACACTTTCATACGCTGAACTGGAAGGTAAAACCATTGAGGAAAAAAGGCAGGAAACAATACAATATTGCGAACAGGAACTTAAAGACGTTCGACCGAACGGAATAGGCAGCCTTTCATTTACAGTACATTTAAATTCGTTGACAAACGGGCGTATTGCTTACAATATGGCACACAATGAAGTATTACAAATAAAACTTTCAATCTTAAAAGCATTTGATAAAACCCAACCCAATATTGAACCGTTACCACCTCAACCGATTGTTGAAGGCTCTTTTAGTGTACTTGAATGGGCGACTATCTTTTATTATGCAGATGAAACAAAATTACTAACTGAAAGCCGTTTAATTAAAACACGACTGGAGCAGTTTATGAGTAAACACCAAATAAATACAACCTTTGATAACTTCAAAACGAAGTATTACGAAGCAAAGAAGCGAATAAACGAAAAGAATGATTATCCAATAAACAAACTTGAATTGATTATCCCCTTTCTCAAAGAAAACTATAAACAGACGGTTACTAAAGTTGATAACGATATAACTTTTTTAAAAGAAAATAAACCTGAATATTAAGGGTTTACGTTTTTTATTTCAAAAAGTAACTGTTATGTAACTGGTTACGCCTTATGTACTTGCACCCATTGTTTAACTAAAATATAAATAACAATGGAACAAGTAGAACAGGTATTTTTTAACGTGCCGTTATCCAAATTAGAGCCAATATTTAAGCGTTGGATAAAAGAAGCACAAACAGAAATTCAGCCTATTAAGGTTGAACCCACCGACCAACCGGAACAGCTTTTAACCATTCAGGAAGCAGCCGAATTTTTGAGCCTTACAGTACCCACAATGTACAGCAAGGTATCAAAAGGCGAATTGCCTGTAATGAAGCGAAGCAAACGCCTGTATTTTTCCCGTACTGAATTACTGGAATATCTTAAAGACGGGCGTAAAAAGTCAAACGCTGAAATTGAGCAGGAAGCCAAAGCGTATTTGTTGAACAAAAAAAAGGGCTGAACAATGGAAAGTAACCAACTGAACAGCCCTAAAGTCTTTTCGCATAAAGGACAAGGCAAAGATAAGCATTTTCAGGCACAAATGGAAAGGGTATTTGCAGCCCTTGACAGGCAGCCCAAAACTATGTTAATGGTTTCTATTGAAACAGGCATTTTGAGGGCTAATATTTGCCGTTACGTTGCTGAATGGGAAAAAGAAAACCGTATTTGTATAGTACGGAAAGGCATTTGCCCAATTTCAAAACACCGTGCAGGGTTTTATACCACCAACCCCGAATTGTTCCCGGCTATTGTTGAACCTTCAAATACTGTTAAGCTATGAAACTAAACCCCGTATTTGATGACCTCAACAACCCTGCTACTATCTTAAACCACGTTGAGGAACTAAAAAAGACCGTTGAAGCTGAGCAGAAAGCGAAACAAAACCCTTTCCCGGTTGAGGTATTTCCCGAACCGATACAGGAAATAATTACAGCCACAAATGAAAGCCTGAATTTTCCTATTGACTTTATAGGAGCTTCAATATTGTACGCTGTTTCAGTTTCCATAGGTAACACCCACAGAGCCGAAATAATGAGAGGGTACGAACAGAACGCTGTTTTATATCTTGCAATTGTGGGGCGACCAGGGACGAACAAAACACACCCTTTGAAATGGGCAATAAAGCCAATTGAACAAAGGGACAATTTAAAGTTTCAGGAATACCAAAGAAAAAAACAGGAATACGATACCATTGCAGCCCTTACAAAAAAGGAAAGGGAACAGCAAGGGTATAGCGAACCTGTAAAACCGATTTGGGAACAGTATTTAATTAGCGACTTTACACCCGAAGCCCTTGTAAGTGTCCACAGCTATAATAAAAGAGGTTTAGGCGTAAATGTGGACGAATTAGCAAGTTGGTTTAAGAATTTCAACCGATACAATAAAGGCAGCGAACAGGAATTTTGGCTAAGTGTATGGAGCGGTAACACCGTAAAAGTAAACCGTAAAACAAGTGACCAATACAATATACCGTTGCCCTTTATTTCGGTTGCAGGAACAATACAACCGGGCGTACTTAATGAGTTGGCAGACAATAGAACCGAAAACGGTTTTTTAGACAGGTTACTGTTTGTTGTTCCCGACAATTTGAAAAAAGAATACTGGAGCGAAACAGAATTAAACCCGTCAATAGTTGAGAATTGGCAAACCATTATTTCAAACCTTTTGGACGTTTCAATGATTCAGGACGAAACCAACAACCCACAGCCCGAAATATTGAGTTTTACACACGAAGCAAAACAACTTTTATTTGAATGGCAAAGGGAACTAACAGACCAAAGCAATAAGCCCGAAAATGAAGCCATAAGCGGTATAAACGCCAAAATAGAAATGTATGCTGTTCGATTGGCTTTAATACTTCAAATGGTACGGTATGCCTGTAATGAGGGTAATAAACAAGCTATTGGAATGGAAGCGGTACAAGGGGCTTTAAAGTTGGTTGAGTACTTCAAAAAAACAGCTATTAAGGTACATTCTATTGTATCAAATGCAAGTCCATTAGATAAGTTACCCACCGACAAACAAACCCTTTACATAGCGTTGCCCGACACCTTTACAACAAGTGAGGGCGTACAGGTTGCCGAAAGTATGGGAATGGCTGAACGGACTTTTAAGCGGTTTTTGAACAGCAAAGAATTATTCAAATGGATAAGACAAGGCGAATATGAAAAGTTATTTTAAAAACAAAGTGGCATTTGTGGCATTATTGGCACTTTCCTTTATTTATAAGGGTTTGGCGTGGTATTTTGTTGGCACAACGTTGGCACAACTGGCATTTTCAAAATTAGTTTGTGCCACTTATGCCAAGTTTGTGCCACTTAAAAACAGCCTGAAAGTCTTGTTATTATTGAATTGTGCCACTTGTGCCACTTGTGCCAAGCAATAATTTTAGAAAATGAATAAGCACCGATATACATTAGAAAAAGGCAGTAAAAAGTACCATTGCCCCGACTGCAATAAAAAGACGTTTGTACGATACATTGATACAGAAACTGGCGACTATTTGCCGGAGCAGTACGGACGTTGCGACCGTGAAAGTAAATGTTCGTACCACCTCAACCCGTATTTGGACGGGTACGCAAAAATGATTTGGGAGCAGGAACAAAAAGTTACTGGAGTTACTAAAGTTACTGTTCCAAAACAAAAATATTTTCGCACTCAACCCAAACCACAGCCCAACCCTGAACCCGTATTTTTTGACTTTAAAACATTCAAACAAACATTACAGCCCGAACGCTATGAAAAGAACACGTTTATACAGAACCTATTTTACAGGGTGCAATTTCCCTTTGAAGTTGATGAGGTTACAAAGGTTATACAGTTGTACCGATTGGGGACGGTTGCAAATGGTTACAGAGCAGGGGCAAATACTTTTCCTTTTATTGATATAAAGGGGAATGTAAGGGCAATTCAAGTAAAACAATTCGACCAAAAGAACCACACCACAGGCACGGACTTTTTACACTCAATAATTGAAAAGCACCACACCCGAAACAATAAGCCGTTGCCCGAATGGTTGGAAGCGTACACAAAGCAGGATAAACGAATTTCCTGTTTATTTGGCGAACACCTTTTAAGCAAGTACCACAGCAACCCCGTTGCATTGGTTGAAGCCCCAAAAACAGCCGTTTACGGTACGTTGTATTTTGGATTACCTGAAACACCTGAAAGCCTTATTTGGTTGGCAGTTTACAATAAAAGCAGCTGTTCATTTGACAAGTTGAAAGCATTAAAGGGGCGTTTTGTTTATGTATTTCCCGACCTTTCAAAAGACGGTAACACCTTCAAAGAATGGGAAACCAAAGCCAAAGAATATGAAAGCCGTTTACCCGGAACACGTTTTATATTTTCGGACTTACTGGAGCAGTTAGCACCTGAACGGGATAAAAGCGAAGGCAACGACCTTGCAGACTATTTAATAAAACAGGATTGGCGACTATTCAGGAAAAGGAACATTCAGGAACAACCACCACAGCCCGAACCTGAAAAAGTTACTAAGGTTACCCACCAACAAAACATTTTATTTTCACACGTTGCACCATTGCCAAAAGTTGAGGTATTCAAAACTGAACGAATTGAACACCCTATAAAGGAACAACCCCAAAACTGGATTAATGATATTGCAGAACTTGAAAACTACTTTGCAAGTATTGAACTACCAACCCAACCCGTAAAGCTGAACAGGTGCAGCACAATAACGGATTGTTCCCTATTCATTGAAAGCCACTTTGCCACCGTGAAAGCGAACAACGGCAAACGAACCTTTTTACCCTACATGAACCGATTACAGGAATTGAAACAAGTATTAACCATAAATTCAAATTGATATGAATACAAAAGAAGTACAGGCACTTGAAAGCTACTTTAAAACAGAAAACGAACATTGGAACGGGTACGCCTTAAAGACCATTCGCAAAGCATTAGAAAAACAACTATTCAGCGACTTTAATAAACTTATGCAGTTGTATGAATTGAGTATAAATATTGCAAGTGAAAGCCACAGGGAAAAGCCCTTTGAAGGTTTACAAATGATTATTTCAGAGTACGACAAAAACGAATTAACCACCGAACAGAAAGTTTATTTACTGGAGGGCGTTTTTGAGTATTTGGACTGTACAGAGTTTGACGGTTGGTATTCAAACGAAATTCAGGACTTAATGAAAAGTCAAATTGCAGTTTACAACAATGAGCTGAAAAACAAGCTACCTGAATACAATAAACCATTAACCGGAAACATACGGGACACCCTTAAAGACTTAATGCAAAAGGAATTGGAGCAGTTACCTGAAACACTCAAAGAACTTGACCCCGTGCAACGGCTGAACATACTTTGTAAACTTATGCCGTATGTATTGCCCAAAACCGAAAGCGTAAAACATACATTGGGCGAACCTGAACCACCTAAAAAGAATTGGTTTGATTAAGCCCGTTTTATTGCAAGTTCCTTAATGATTTAGGTTTCATTTTCAAAATAAATTTCAAATGCCAAAGCCCCATACATTCCCAACCCTATACAATGAAGCGTTGCAAATACATATTTCAAAGTTGAAAGGTTGGGGCTACCTTAACCCGGAACAGATTAAAAGCGGTACACTCAACTGGAGCAGGAACGGAAACCCCACAGGTAGTATTTCAATACAGGCAAACACCCACAGCGAACAACCATACATTGAACTGGATTACAAATACAGGGACGAACCCCGAAACTATAAAGTGTATTTGACCTCAACCCCTTCAAACCTGAACAAGGGCGAAATATGGTATTTCATTTGCCCCCAAACAAAAAAGCGTTGCCGTAAACTGTATTTAATAGGCGGTTACTTTTTACACCGTGAAGCGTTCAACGGTTGTATGTACGAAACACAGACCCAAAGTAAGACGTACAGGCAACTGGATAAAACATTAGGGGCTTACTTCAAAAGTGATAACCTATACAACGAACTGTACAAAAAGAATTTCAAAAAAACGTATGCAGGAAAACCAACCAAAAGGTATTTGCGAATAATGGAACAAATACAGAAAGCTGAAAGCATACCATACCACCAAATTGAACGGGCAATGTTAAGTTGAAATGTTAGCCGGAAAGTTTCTTATTTCCCGTCCGGGAAGTACTCAAAATGAAAACTGAAATTTTGCCCCGAAAGGGGCTTTTTAGTTTAGTAATGTACCTTATTTGTACCCTGAACACATAAATACCTGATAATTAACACTAATTACTTTTTGCATAGGAAAGTAATGACAGGTCTAATACCAGTGAGAGTTCCATCCCTTTTTACCGGGTTGTAAGAATTTTTGAAATATTTGGTGAGATAAAGCCATTAATTTACTTTTAGGCTTACGTCTTCCTTGTTTTCTTACTAAATTTGAATAGCCTGTGGGCCACCACGGGCACTTTCCTGGTGTTTTTGCCCGTAGTGCATTTTGATAGCCTTAGGAATTTTTTATAAAATCCTCATTATTTGTCGTTTATGAAAATTATCGTTCTTTGAAAAATATGACCACGGGCACTTTCCCGGCTTTTTTGCCCGTGGACAGCCCTAAAACATGTCCACCACTGGCACTTACCTTGTGTTTTTGCCTGTGGTCAACCTTTTAATATCCTCCGGAAACGTATCTTATTAAGCTTGACTCTTGTTTAGCTTTATTTATACACCCGTTAAAAGTTATTATGTTATGAACAAAATGTATCATGTATTCAGTGAGGGAGATAAAGTGCTGTTCAGGGAGAATGGTGACTACATTTTCTTCAACAACAAGTTCGCTTCTTCTACGTTCATGTATCAACTGCAGGTCCTTGCAGAAACAACAATGTCCACACATTTTCACTCAATTGTGGAAAGTGCAGACGAGAAGACGGTTGATGATTCTATCTTTAAACTCCGTAAAGCCTATTCACTTTACTACTCCGCAAAGTATGGTTTTCCATTGGAGATACTCTCAAAGTATCCAAAATTGAGGTTTCGGGCAGAGAATCTGTTTTGAACGAATTAAGATACCTAATGAAGAATCAAGTCCATCATTACGTAACCACATATCCTTTTGCATATCCCTATTCTAGTGTCTTCTATGTATTTATGGACCAGCTTGTGCCTCCTGTGTTTATAGAAATTTTAAATGAACAAACATCAAAGTTTTGCGAATTAAACTATCGTCAAAAGAGACATATTGCAGGAGTTGATAAAGTTCCTGACAACTGGATGGTATTGGATAACAAAATGATCCTACCTTCCTCATATATTAATATCACAAGGATCCGTGCTTTCTGGGGCAATAATGTAAAGTCATTCATGTTTGACATCAATAAGAATCTGACAGATACCAGAAAGGAAATCATCATGGCAGATAATCTTGATATCAGGGTCGCAGGGTACACCGACATTGAGGTATGCGGGTTCATTGATGACTTCTCTGCTCAGTGTGGCCGAAAGAGTTTCCACTTTCTAAAAACTGATGAAAGAAAACTCATGATCAGAAACCTAAAACAGAAAACCGTGAACGAAGAGCAGATCAGGAGGTGTTTGTGGTTATGAACGATTTGGCAAACTAAGATTCAACCTTTTGTTGTTATACTTATATTTGTGTCCGTTTTAAGACAGGGTATACGACCATAAATGAATAAAGTCACAAAGAATCCGGAAGTGCTCTGGAACTCCAATTATACAAAAATATGGATCGCCACGTTCATGATGTATTTTGCATTCATGCTGCTGGCTCCTTTGCTGCCCATCTATCTGAGTGACAATTTCGGGGCTGACAAGAAGGTAATCGGAATTGTATTGAGTGGATATGCACTGTTTGCACTTATCACCAGGTCTTTCAGCGGATACATGGTGGACCGTTTCCCGCGTAAAGCGTTTCTGATGGCCAGCACGATCGTCTGTGTAACTTTTTTTGCCGGTTACCTGGTAGCCGGATCCCTGGTTTTGTTTGCGATAGTCCGTACCCTGCATGGTTCACCCTACGGAGCATCAACCGTGTCGTTGAGCACCGTGGCCGTGGACGCTCTTCCCTCTTCAAGACGTGCAGAGGGCATTGGATACTATGGTTTGAGCATTAACATTGCCTCGGCCATAAGCCCTACCGTGGCCATTTGGATTTACAACGCCACGGACAACTTCAATGTGCTTTTTGTGCTTTCTATGGCCATAGCGCTGGCCGGATCTCTGATCCTGATACCGGTACGATTGAAATCAAGAGAGATCATACCCGAGAAAAAAGCCTTCTCCCTGGACCGGTTCTTCCTGGTTAAGGGCTGGAGCCTGGCATTGGAAATGGTTCTGTTTTCCATAGCCTATGGCGTAGTGTGTACCTATGTGGCCATTTATGGCCGTGAAGAACTGGGCATAGAGGGAGGCTCAGCTCTGTTCTTTCTGTTCCTTTCATCCGGACTCATCATTTCACGTCTGAGCGGGGCACGCAATCTGAAAAAGGGTTTAATCACACGCAATGCGGTGGAAGGTATTATCGTCGAATGCCTCGGTTTCATACTGTTTGCCTTGATAAAAAACGAGATTGGATATTATTGCGCAGCCTTGATCATTGGATACGGACACGGCCACATGTACCCAGCATACCAGAATATGTTCATTGACCTGGCCCCTAACACACAGCGAGGCACAGCCAATTCTTCCATCATGACTTCATGGGATACCGGCAACGGTCTTGGGATTCTGTTTGGCGGCATTATAGCCGGGCAATTTGGATACACTGCTGCGTTCCTTTGCGGGGCAGTCTGCTATATTGCAGGAATTGCAGGATTCTTCCTGTATTCACGCGGGCACTTCGAAAAGAACAAACTCAGGTGAGGCGCATATACGGATAGCGGTAATCATCGGGGCTGACGAAGGTTTCCTTGATGGTTCTGGGATTGACCCAACGTATAAGATTGAATTCGCCGCCTGCTTTATCATTTGTGCCGGATGCCCGGGAGCCTCCGAAAGGCTGGAGTCCTACGATGGCACCGGTAGGCTTGTCGTTGATGTAGAAGTTCCCGGCAGCATACCTGAGTTTTTCACACATATGTGCGGCAGCTACGCGGTCAGTGGAAAATACGGCTCCTGTCAAAGCGTAAGGTGATGTAGTATCACACAGATCCAGGGTTTCTTCCAATTTGGAGTCTTCGTATACATAGACACAAAGTACAGGCCCGAATATCTCTTCCTGCATAAGTTTGAAGTGTGGATCGGTGGTTTCCACTATGGTCGGGCGGATAAAGTAACCGGTGGATTTATCGCACTGGCCGCCGGCTATGATTGAGGCATCGGGCGATCTTTTGGCGTAATCTATGTAAGATTTTATGTTGTCAAAGGCCTTTTCGTCTATCACGGCGTTCATGAAATTTTCGGGATCCATAACGTCTCCCATCTTAATTTCTTCGGCAAGTTCGCCAAGACATTTTTTAAGTTCAGGCCATAAAGAACGGGGTACGTACATCCTGGAAGCCGCACTGCATTTCTGCCCCTGGTATTCAAAAGCTCCCCGGATGGTATTGATGCAGACATCGTTTAGATTTGCCGAGGGGTGCACAAAAACAAAGTTTTTTCCTCCGGTTTCCCCAACCAGGCGGGGATAGGATTTGTAGAGGGAGAGGTTGGAACTTACCTGCGTCCATAAACCGTTGAAAGTACTATTGGATCCGGTGAAATGAATCCCTGCAAGGTCTTTGGAAGCCAGGCACGTGTTTCCAATAACGGATCCCTGTCCGGGTAAAAAGTTGATCACACCGGCGGGCAATCCGGCTTCCATAAAGACTTTCATCAAATAGTAGTTGGACAGTATGGCCGTGGAAGCAGGTTTCCAGATGGTTGTATTTCCCATCATGACCGGGGCCATGTTCAGGTTTGAAGCAATAGAAGTAAAGTTAAACGGGCTCACAGCCAGGACGAAACCTTCCAGGGCCCTGTATTCCATTTTATTCAATTGATTAAAGGTGGACTTGGGTTGTTGTTCATAAATCCGCCCTGTAAAACTTATATTGTATTTCAGGAAGTCTATGGTTTCACAAACAGCATCTATTTCTGACTGATAGATATTCTTGCTTTGTCCGAGCATGGTAGCAGCGCTGATCACAGAACGGTAGCGTGTAGAAAGGAGTTCAGCGGCCTTAAGCAATATGGAAGCCCTGATTGTCCAGGCAAGATCTGACCAGGATTTCCGGGCTTCCAGTGCTGCCTTTATGGCCAGTTCCACTTCTGCCTTTCCGGCTTTATGATACCTGGCAATCACTTTATTGTGGTCGTGCGGCATCCGGATCTCACCTAAATTGCCTGTTGTTATTTCTTTTCCGCCTATGATCAGCGGGATTTCCAGAACAGTCCGGGATTGCCTTTTCAATTCGTTTTCCAAGAGCACACGTTCCGGACTTCCTTTCATGTAGTCCAGTATGGGCTCATTCTCTGGCAAAGGGAAATTGTAGACAGCATTGTTCATGGTTTTGTTTTTATGAATTTACATGATGCGAGTTGCAAAAATATGCAATTCGCTTGTAACTTCCCAACCATCTGTGAACATATGCATGGCAATTGTTAATGGAATTGTTAATTTATTCAGTTGTTGCGCTGTCCGTGCTTGAAATCTTTTGGATAGTTTCCTTGAAGAAAGGGTCACACTCCCGATGCAACTTTTCGAAGGCTTCCATAAGCTTTCGTGCATTTTCCGTTAACGTGGTAGTTCCTCCTGAAGGCCCTCCCTGCTGCGTTTCCAGAATGGGATAACCCAATTTATTTTCGATATTGCGGAGCTTGTCCCAGGTCTTTCTGTAACTAAGGTTTAATTTGGCAACAGCATATTTTAACGATCCCGTTTCTTCAATAGCCTTTAATAACCTGTATTTGCCATCTCCCAGAATACTCACTCCATCCTGATCCTCGATCCAGAACTTGTATTTAAAATGCAATTGGCTCATAAAAATCTGATTGTATTTTCTACTTTGCGTTTAAATATTCCAGCGCCTTTTCCAGGACTGCATCCCTCTGATCGTAATAATCCTGCAGTGTTCTTTTTACTGTAATATGCGGTGTTATTCCATAGCCTACAAATTCCCTGCCGTCCTTGAAAATATCCTTTTTTGTGCATACTATGGCAAATCCCTCGCCAGGCAGATCAAATACAAACGGCTGTCCGGTACTTCCGTAAGTTTTCTCCCCCATCCTAATTATATGCTCCTGATTGTCTGCAAATACCAGAAAATCTTCTGCTGCCGAGGCTGTCAGGTGACCGGTGAGGACAACGGTGGGTTTTACAAATCGTTGGGATTTGGGCCCGCAAACCCAGGGAGAATAATCAAATGTATAATACATTTTATCCTGGTAGTAAAGCAGGCATTTTTTTCTCCAGTCGTTTCCTGTCGTATCCTGTGGCTGGACAGAGCTTCCCCAGGCCTTGAAAACGGGTATATGTTCCCTGCTCATGGATACAGGACCGTAAAACAACGTGTCACTGGTGATATATTCCAAAATGTTAACTCCAACATTGGTACTGCCGCCGCTATTCAAACGAAGGTCTATTATCAATCCTTTGGCACGACTCATTTGTGGCAATATTCCGGTAAAGAGGGAATCCAGGTTGTTGCTTCTGAACGAATTGAGAGCCACATAAGCGATTTGATCATACATTTTAAAATCCATCAGTTTTTCTGGCTCCTGGGGTGGATATACCTCTTTTTCATTGGATCTTTCATGCTTCAGATCAAAGGTAGCGGTACTTCCGTCGGGTTTCATGATCTTAATAGTATAGGTAGTTCCAACCGGCCCTTCCAGCAACCTCATAACGGCCAGGTCTTCCAAAACATATTCTGTTGATGACCCGATATAAGGAGCCACATGCCGATCAATATAGTCCCATACCGGGATCCGGTTAACTTCCAGGATCCGGGAGCCGACCGGCAATACATTTTTCTTACTTTGATTCACTCTTGCAATGATCGCTTCCCCGTCAACGTTTTCCAGGAACAGCCTGTAATCACCAAAATCGGAATTATATATTAGTGTATCAATTCTTTCCGGGAAATAAACATTCGTATGTCCGTCCTTTAGCAGGGCACAGAATTTTTGCAGCTCCCTGTAATACTCATAGTCATTGGCCGTATTCATTACTGTCTGGATGGCAGTTTGGTAAGCCTGATCCCAGGCTTTCCTGTCGACCTTTTCCAGGTAAACAAAGTTGTAGTTCACTTCCTGCCATAATTTTGACAGTCCGTATATTTTTTCCTCCACCGTCATATCATCCGGCATTTTGTAATTGGTTGGGATCTGCTGAGCCGTAAGTAAATTAAGGGAGCAGCATACAATTGAAAAACACATCAAAATTTTTAAAGTTCTCATAATCATCTACTTTTTTTTTAACAGTCTATTGACGCAACGCTGAAAATAACGTTACAACATACATTATTTTTACCACGTTTGTATTACAAACCTGGTTTAATAATTCTGCTATTATTATGAAAAAAATCACTGTTATCATGCTAACCTTGTTGCTGACAGCATTTGCCTGCAACAACAATCCCAAAGGGAATGAGCCAAAAGTATCCTTCGGGATCTATGAAACTGTAACGCTTAGGGATCTTCCGGCCTCCGCGGTTGCCGGACAGCCGGGGTTCTGCAACCTGATCCCGGGTACCGATTCTCTTTCCCCAATTGTTGCCTATGTGCCCATTGACTCGACCTTTACCATTGAAGTTCCTGTGGAACAAGAGGTGAAATTTTTGCGCACCGCCTACCCGGTTGATCCCGAAAAACAATATTATGGCATAGTGGCGGTCAGGGAACAGCCAACCATGACCAACATTGATTTGAAAACCACTAAGCCCGACAAAGACGCAGTGAAGATCACTTTCAATACGGAAGGCACTAAGAAATGGGCAGAAATGACACGGATCAATATCGAGAAACAGGTTGCCATAACCATTGATGATCAAGTCTATACCCTTCCAAAGGTAATGGCCGAGATCCGTGAAGGCAGAGCCATGATCATCGTGGAAAATGAAGAAACGGCCGTAAGGTTATCGGCCGCTCTGAATGGTGAGTGATAGCTAGAATGCTCCTTTAAGAAATCTTTGACGTTTCGCCTCTTCCATCCTTTCTATGGCGTAGCGGAGTGCAGTGCGGGGAACTTGCGGGTAGTGCCTTATGAGGAAAGCCTCTGTGGCTGTGGAATCTTTTTTCCAGGCTTCACGGAGCATCCAGCCTACGGCTTTGTGCATCAGGTCCTGATCGTCGCCCAACAGCCGTTCAGAAAGCCGGAAGGTATGTTCCAGTTGTCCTTTCTGAATGAAATACAGGGTGGAAATGATGGCTATGCGGCGTTCCCATAGAATGTCCGAAACCACCAGCCGGTCAAGGATTGCAGCATCCTGGAGGCCGTCGTGAATGGCCCGTCCCAGAATCTTGGATGCCGAGCAGTCCACCAGGTCCCAGTTGTTCACGTACTGCCTGTTGCGCAGGTAAAAGTCCAGAACGGCCTGCCGCTCTCCACCTGCAGGTCCATTCCCGGCTGCTGTGGCATAGGATGCCTGCCGCTCTCCACCCTTTTCATATTGGTACACCAGGATGGTCAGGGCACAGCTTCGTTCTTCATGAACGGGCGAGGCAATGAGTTTCTGCAGTTCTTCAAAGGGAAGGCTTCGGTATTTGAGGGAGATTCTGCGGGCATCGGGGGTGGACACACCTATGAAAATGTCCCCCTCGCCGTACTGCCCTTTTCCGGTCTTGAAATACCATTCCACCGCTTTTTTGCGTTCTGCCGAGGCATGGGCCCTGAGTTCCTTTTGGACGTTTTCTGCTATCATATGAACATTATGCTAAATTATTATTCTGGAAATCACCTGGATTCCCCCTCTTCCCCTTCTTCCCCGTCTTCCTTGAATTGGGCGATGTCGGATTTCAGGCGTGCCCAGTAGCCGTAGGTGCGGTCAATGTTATCAATTGAAAAAAAGCAAATACCGGCCGAGCCTCCGGTGCGGGTGTAGAGCATGAATTCCATGATCCTGTCTTGCGGGACGTGTCCCACGAACAAGCCGGAACAAAGGATCCCGTCGTTGCCGGCTTCCCTGAGTTCCTGCACTCCTTCCTTGGTTGCCGTATGGACCTGGTAGTCTTCCCAATTGAAGAACTTATGGTAGATCATGGGAAAGAAAATGTCTACGTTGCGAAAGCGGGGCCAGTCCTGCCTTACTAGTTTTCGGGACTCCTGGGGAGTTGCAAATACGGCCACCGAAGCCACTTTCCCGTATTTTTTGATCTCGGCGCATACCTCGCTGGTCACTGCCGAGAGGGCGTCCCAGCGGTATTGCATCCAGCGCTCATCTGCTGTAGGATCTTCCAGGTCAAGCGGATCCACCCCGGTCAGGGCTTTGAAGCAGGCCCGGCAGGTATCGCAATAACAAAAGTCCCACTGCGGATACACCCGGTCCTGCACCACGTTGCGGGATTCTTGCAATCCGTAAGGCAGGATTGCGTCGGGATAGCGGATGAAATCCAGGTGTACGCCGGCAAGGCCTTTGATCTGCGCCAACTCGGCAACCCGCTCCTTGAGGTACTGTGTGGTTTCGGGACGGGACGGGCAAAGCCAGCGGTAATGTTCTCTATTATAAAGATTTATGTCAAGACAGGACTGTCCCAGGGCGTTCACCTGGTACCAATCAGGATGGGCGTTGCGCAGGCTGTGCTCGGTCCGGTTGATGGCCCAGATCCAGGCGTGGAGCTCAATCCCGTATTTCTGCGCAAAAGGCAGGGCGTTCTCAATGATCCGGATAGCCGCATAGTCGCGGAAATCCGGGGCCGGATCAGTGTCTGCCGGTTCCTTCAGCTCTTCGGGGTAGCCTCCGTGACATTCCAGCAGGATGGCGTCAATCCCCGCATCGGCTGCTTTTTGAAAATAGTAGTCCCATTGCCCATTGGTCATGGTGGTTTTGCCAGACATCCAGGCCCATACTTTCTTTGTGTTGTCCTGGCGCGGTGTACAAGATATGAGTGCCATAGCCAGTATCAGGAATAATTTTTTCATGTTCAAAAGTAAGAAATCATATGTATTTCTGCTCTATAAAGTATTTCAGGTATAGAGGAAGCAGGTGTTTCCCGAGATAGTGTTTCTGCATTTCCGTGTTTTTCAGGAAGTTGGCCGTGTTGGTCATATCATAACGGGGTTGCAGCCGTCCGAAGCGGTCCAGGAGGTTTTCACCGGTTGAACCGGCAGTGCTAGCAGCACCAGAAGCAACTGCAGCATTGTCCGAACCGGCAGTGGCGGAACTTTCCGGGAACAAAGAGGCCAGCACCCGCAGGGGATTTTCCCTGATATTGGTCCCGAGCAGTTCCTCTCTCCAGTTTTCGTAAGGAACGATGCGGATCCTGTATCCCATGCGCCGGATAGCCTTTACCATGCTTTTTATGGTGAATGATTCCGTGTTCAGGATATTGAAGGCCAGGCCGCAGGCATCTTCCTGCAGTGAGATATGGGCGATGGCTTCACTTACATAATCCACGGGCACTGTATAGAGCCGGGTCTTGATGTTGGGTGCCTTTTGCATGTGAATGCATCCCACGATCAGCCGGCTGACAAGATCCTTCGTCTCCCATATGCCGTTGACGGTATCGCCGGTTATGTCTCCGGGTCTGTAAATGCAGGCTTTCAGGCCACGCTCCCGGGCAATTTGGACCAGCTTTTCAGACACCCACTTGGTTTCTGAATAACCCAGCAAATAGCCTTCTCCCGAAATCAAAGGATCGGATTCGTACACTTTTTTCCCGAAATGGGAAGGATTGTCATACACGCTATAGGACGAAATGTAATGGAAGTATTTTGCCCTCCCGGTACAGGCAAAACGCAGGCATTCCCGGGTCCCGTCCACGTTGCCCGCCTTCAGGAACTGGTATGGGAACAGGAAATTGAGCATGGCTCCGTTATGGTAAACTGCATCCACATGTTGGCTCAACTCCCGGTAAACGTCCTCCCTCATGCCCAGCCGGGGTTGCTCCAGGGATCCCGTAACCGCCTGAATGTTTTGGGCATATTCGTCTTTCCAGCAACGGTAGTGTTTCATGTTGCTTATGACACGTTCCCGTCCCGTTTTTTCATCCTGTGCCCGTACGTGACAATAGATGCGGATGTCTTTCCCTTCATTCTGTTCAATGAGCGACCGGATCAAAAAAGCCCCCAGGAAGCCGGTACTCCCGGTCAGGAACAAATTCCTGCATGCACTCATCGGGTGTTCATACGGAGCACCGGGAGCAATGGACGGGTCCATCGTGCATTCGTCCTGCAGGTTGACTTTTATTGCTGTCCCGTTCCCTTCCAGCAAGTCATGCTGTATGAGTTCCGTAATCCCGTTCACAGAAGCATTCAGGCCAACCTGGGTGACATCCAGTTTTATATGAAACACTTCTTCCAGCTGGCAGGCACATTCCACCAGTTTGAGCGAATCGCCTCCCAGCTCCAGGAAACCGGTGTCCAGGCCGTAATCCCGCCTTTCCAACAAGTTGTCGAAAACGGCCTTGACTTTTTCATGAATACCGTTCAGTGCGGTTTCAGGGATTGTTGTTTTTTCCCGGGCCGAGGCATTCTTCCTGCTGCTGAACAACACCTGGAGCATTCCTTCCGTCGAAAGCTCGCCGTTGCGTCCATTAAGTGGCTTTTGGGCACCCTGGCTTAATTTTTCCTGCAGATACAGCTCCCTGACCTTATGGGTGCGGATTTTCCGGTTGTCGGTCCTGGGAAGGCTGTTCTTTTTAAGGAACACCACGTCGTAAAACGAGAATTCAAATATCCGGGCAGCAACCTGGTTGACCTGGGCAGCCAAAGCAGCAAAATCAAGGTTGGGTCTGTCAGTTTCCAGGCATGCCACTACGGCCTCCCTGTTATTTGCTTCCACGGTAAAAAAGACGGAAGCGTCTGCGGATAAGGCGGGTATGTTCTTTTTGAGTGCGGCTTTTATATCTCCCGGATACACATTATGCCCGTTGATGATGATGATTTCCTTGATCCGGTCTGTCATGTAAAAATTTCCACGGTAGAGGAATCCCAAATCGCCCGTCTTGAAAAAATAACCCTGGTAACCCTCAATACAGGCTTTGAAATTTTCATTATCCTTAACGTGACCCCAATAGCCTTTGCAGACCGTATCTCCCTGGATGTACATCTCCCCTACCTGGTCTTCTTCACAAGGTTTTCCCGTGGCAGGGTCCACGGCGATCATGGTTATGCCCCTGACAGGTTTCCCCAGGCTGACCAGTTCCTTTCCCTGACCCGGTTCACACGGGACCACGCGGTTCCTGCGCAATGCATCTTCCGATACCCACAAGGTCCTTTGATCCTTGGGCGCTGCCGTTACCAGGCAGACATTCTCGGCCATGCCATAACCACAGGCGAAAGCCTCGGCCCGGATCCCAAACAGATCCGCAAAGGAACGTATGGTGACCGGATCGACAAACTCCGATCCGTTCATGAAGTGGGTGACGTGCGTGAGGTCAAATGCCGAGGCTGCCTTAGGGGTCAGAATGTTCGGGAACAAGGCATAGGCGCTGTTGGGTCCTGCGGTGAGCTTTACCTGGTAATCGGAAAGGACCCTGAGCCAGAGTGTGGGCTTTTGCAGGAATTGGAGGGTTTGCAGAAAATAGGTCCTCCCCTCCAGGGCCGTTATGGGCAGGAAAATCCCAAAAAGCAATCCCAGGTTATGGAAAAACGGAACCCACATGGCCAGGCTGTTCCCGGTGGAATAGTCATACAGTTCCTGCACCTGGCTTATGTTGGTCATCAGGTTTTTCAGGGTGACCATCACCCCTTTGGGGTCACTGGTTGAACCCGAAGTATATTGCAGGTAAATGACCTCTTCGGGTTCGGCCATATGCAACGGAAACTCCCGTGGGGTGGTTTTTATGCGGTCTGTATAAATCCTTTTCAAACGGATTGCCTGGAAAAAGGCTTGCTTGAGGAGCTGTTTCTTCAGACCTGATTGCGGCGACCTCCCATTGGACTGCGGCGACTGTGGCGGCTGTGGCGGCTGCGGTGACTGTATTCCTGATAGTTGCGGATGCTCAAGGGCGTAATTGGAAATGATGAATTTTGGCTTGCAGCTTTTGACAACCGACAGGAAACGTTCAACTTTTCCCTCGTCAATCGGGGGCGGAATGATGGTAAAGATGGTTCCTGCCATCATGGCTCCGTATACGGCATACAGGGTTCCGGGGTCCTGTAATGAGAGAATGACTACCCGGTCTCCCTTTTTTGCTCCCCTGTCCAGCAACTCACCTGCAATGGCTTTGGCGTTTCTGAAAACCATATCTACGGTGACCTCCGTCACGGTTCCTTCTTCTGATGAATAATCCAGGAAATTGAATATTTTTCGGTCCGGACAGTCTTTGGTCCTTTCCAGGAGTATGTCAACAATGCCTTTCATGTATCTTTGACTGGGGATTCGCCTGATAATTCCTTCATGTGTTTTTTCATCCCGGTGAAAAGCTGCAGTATCTTTTCCCGGTCCTTTTCATTACCCCGCACCGCTGTTGTGAAATCCAAAGTGCTGCTTACCGTGTGAATATAAATCGTGATATTTGGTTTGAACTGGGAGGGGCCCACCAACATGATATCTGATAATTGGAGATCTCCCAGTTTCAACTGCCCTTCCTGAATGATTCCCAGGTTGCTGAATCCCAGTACCGGCGGGACAAACCAACGCAGAGTCCCCGGTTTGACCAGGAAAAAGGGGGAAACATAGCCCAGGCTTATAAGGGGTATCCCCTGAAGTCCGAAGAACCGTTTTTTCTTTTCCCGGGTTGTGACTTCGTGAACCCTTCTTATTGTATCTCCTATGGTAGCACCGCAGCGGACAATCCTGACTTGCAAAAGACCCACATGATTGGTCAGGCCCGTTTTTGCTGACTGTTTGATATGCCTTCTGTTATCCACCATACAGGTAATGGTCAGCGGTTTTTCTGCAGGGAAATCACACGTTTCATAAAGGGCATGTATGTAACAGGCTAGAAGCATGTCATTTACTGTAAACCCTGTCTTTTTTGCGGTTTCACGCATTTTTTCATAAGCAACGTCTTCCCATTTTTGTCTGATCGTCTGCAGGTGGTCAGAGGGGTCTTCCCCGGTATAGGCAAATGTTCGTTTCTCTTTCAGGCGTGTGATGTTCCTTAGCAGCAACCTGGCCCTTATCCTGTCCCGGAAAGGCAGATTGGAATAGATCATGGAATGGGCACGGCTACCGGTTTCAAAAACGGGCAATGGCAATCCTTCGTATATCCTGTTGTAGCAAAAGGCAACCTGGTACAGAAAAGTATGCAGGGTCCTGCCATCCAGGCACATATGGTTAATCATGACACAAAACAATGATCTGCCATCATGGTTGATGACTGCAGCCTTGTATTGCACGTTGTTATCTGCAGGTATGACCTGGTTCATGAAATCGTCCCGGGCCAGTCCCGGATCATCCGTATGGATTACTGTCAGGATATCGTCTATGGAGTACGTCCTTATTTCCCAGTACGGATATAGAAAGTGGTCCCGGAACGAGCTGTGCAGCACGGTATGCGTTTCGGTGACATGTAACAGGGCTTTTTTCAATAGTCCGGTTTGAATCAAACCGTCGTATAATAATTCGCCACGGATCATCCTGTCGGTCGAGTGACCCAGGATGAAATGCAATTTATCCCACAATTCAGCACGCAAGGTACTTTGCATACCACAAAAATAGAGAAACTTTATACCTGTGCAAAGAGTACCAGATAATTGTGTCCGAATTTCCTGGCACATTTTGGACAGTAGGCATAATGCACATAGTAGTCCTTTGCCTTCAGCCCCTTTTCTTTAAGAGAAAGTTCCATTTCTTTGATGTATTGGGGAATGGCGTTGTATTTCCCGTCAAAGACACGTGCCTGGAACGTTCCGGAGATGCTGGTGTTGTTGGCACCTTCCACTTTTTTGGTGACCGAGAGGTATATCTCGGACCGGAAAGCCGAAGGATCCCGGAAAAGAATCAACGCCTCGGCAAGATCGGTAGTGCAGGCGTCAGATTTCCCGGCCAGATCCATCATCTTTACAATCTTCTTCCCGATGGACGGGGGAAAGGGAATGTGAAAGCAGGTGGGAATCGTTTCCATGATGAAAGGTTTTTCTTCCCATGTGAATGTCTTATTGTCCCACTTCTGTACTTCAAATTCAGGACAGCAAACAGGTTCTGTTGTTTTCATGATAATACTTTTTGATATTCTGAAATAAAAGCCATGTCAAACATTTCAGGAACAGGAAAGTATAAAGATATGAATTTATGAATATCTTTACGAAAACTACCTGAAATGAAAAAAACTCAACTTCTGATCCTGGGGCTGGTAATCACACTGGTCATCTTTGCTCTAGCTACAGTGGCGGGAAAGTATTTTACTCTGGAGAGCTCTTTTTTCCCTAGTTCATTCATCACACACACGGTGATGCTGGTCCTTTCAGGTGCCGTGATATTCGGATTAAAAAAACACGTTCCCTTCAGGATGGCCATGCCGTGGCCGACAACCATATGGAAACCTGCGCTGTTCGGATTCCTGTCATGCTTTATCGTGAACATCCTGCTATCCATCATCACTATACTAGCCGGAGGAGATATCAAAGCCCATCCCTTGATGGCCGCCTCTACCCCACTCCAAGCCTTCCTCTTCGTTTTTGTATATGCAAGCATTGCCGAGGAGTTGCTCCTGCGAGGTTTCCTGCAAAACATGCTGAGCCCGCTACAGGACCGGGGCATCCGCTTTTTCAAAGTCAGGCTGAGCCTGCCCGTGATCCTTAGTGCCGTGGTCTTCGGACTGATACATCTAGTCTTGTTGAATGCAGGTGCCGGAGGTTTCCTGGTATTCCGCATCGTGATCTTTACAACTGTTTTGGGCCTGGTTGCCGGCTACTACCAGGAAAAATACAACAACTTCACTTACGCCGTCATCGTCCACATGGCCGGAAACCTGATGGGGTTGGTATCGGCGTTCATCTCGTAAAGCATAAAATTTCCGGTTAAATTTTCAGGTTTAACATTTATATATCATGAAAATGAAAAAACTACCGCTTACCGTTTTACTCATCCTTCTGGGACCGGCTGCAACCTACATCGGAATGTACCCAAACATCACCTGCAAACCTTCCCAGGCCGGATTCTGGATCATCATCGCACTGGGAATGGCCATAGGGGTTTCCTTAACAATGGTGATACAAAGGGTCAGGGCAAAAAACAACACCCCCGGGGCTGTTTGAGAGGGGCGGCCAACGGAGGGCAAACCCGGAGTGCCGCGCAAAAACGGACAGCAAACCCGGAGTGCCGCGCTAGAGGGGGGAAACGGCGGGCGAACCCGGAGTGCTGCGCAAAGGAGGGGGAACTGGCGGGCAAACCCGGAGTGCTGCGCAAAAACTGGCGGTAAACCCGGTTTACCGCGCAAGAAGAAATATAGGATTTCTAAGTATCTGATTTACAAGCATATATGTTTGACGAAAAAGGTGTTGCGCGGCAAACCGGGTTTGCCTGCGCAAATGGGCAGGTGTTTTGGGGCAAGCAGGGTTTGCTGTGGTTTGCTTTTATTCACCGAAAACAGTAAATTTGAACGCATATTTAAGTGGAGTGAGATATGAAGGGAAAATTATGGCATGTTTGTGTGCAGGGAAATGGTGGGCAGAGTATGTTTCTGGATAAAAGTGATGTTCTTCACTTTATTGATCTTCTGGGAGTTTATAGTTTTTATTATGGGGTCAAAATATGGGCTTATGATATTTTATCCAATCATTTTCATTTGATTTTGGAGTGTGAAAATCCGCAGCGTTTTATACATGCCTTGAGAATTAGCTATTCAAGGTATTATCTGACTGTTCACAATACGATCGGCTCGGTGGGTCGGAACGGATATAGCGCAGGTTTGCTGAATAGTAAGGAAAAAACAATAGAGAAGATAATATACGTTTTAAGAAATTCAGTCAAACATCAAGTGTATCCACATTCTTTTGTAGATCCTTACAATTCAGCCAAATACTATTTCCTTACAAATCATGAGGACTCAATGATGACATTGAAGCCTGTTGGACCAAAATGCAAACTTTCTCACTCAGAAAAAATTATTCCCGAACATTATCTTTTAGATGCCCATGGAAATATATACCCACGTAGCTTCTTAAAAATCAGTAGTATAGAAAATGTTTTTGGAACTTACGACAATTTTATGAGACTGATAACTTATCCTTTGCAAAAAGAGTCTGACAAACAACAAAAGAATAAAGATATTCTGAACAACGGAGATGAACCTAACTTTGCTAAAGTTACCGACCTTCAATTAAGTGAACTGATTTTAAAACAAATAAGACCTAAGCAATTTTCATCTCTATCCGATATAGAAATCGTTTCCATTGCTATTCTTTGCAAAAAAAAGTATCCGGTTTCGGTAAGGCAGTTGAGTCGTGTATTCGGTATTCCGGAATCAACTCTCAGATTGCGAATGCAACAGGGATGGCAGACTAGGAGTGCCACGCAAAGAGGCGGCGAATCCGAAGTGCTGCGCAAGGGAGGAAAACCCGGAGTGCTGCAAAGGGAGGGCAAAAGGGCAGGCAAACCCGGTTTACCGCGCAAGAAGATATATTGATTTTTTAAGTATCTGATATACAGATGTATTTTTTTGCCGAAAACGGAGTTGCGCGGCAAACCGGGTTTGCCTGCGCAATCACTCGGAAGGACTTATCCGGTAGAGTCCGGCCCCATGGAACGGTATTTCCCGGTTGAATTCTTTTTCAAACACGCCTAAGTCTTTGTGGGTCCAGAGGTCAGTCACCCGGGCAGGACAGTTGATGCCAATATCTTGGAAATCAACACGAACTATCCTTCCATCTGTGGAAACTGTAGTAACAGTGTCTTCCGTGCTTTGGGCATTGAACAGTGCGACGTATTTGTCTGTTCTGCCGGGAACGTCGGCGGCCCAGACTATCAGGTCATTGTCGCGGGATATTTGGCGATTATTGGTGCTTTCCTGGTTTACTTTCAGCATCTGAGGGTTGGTGAGGAGCTCTTTGGTGAAGGGGTCGAGCCGGGTCATATCGCCCCTAAAGATGAGGGGTGAGCGGCCTATTGCCCAAAGGCTCATGAGCGTGTATCGCTCGGCTTTCGTAAAATTCGTAGGGCGGTCAAAATCAATCACTCCCAGCGGCAGCATGTCGGCATCGGGAAAGTGGCCGGGGCCGCGGTACGGCGTCCAGGCATCCAACCGTTCGAACATCGCGTGCAGCAAGTTCCACCGGTCCCAGAAATCGTCGGTAATGCGCCAGAGGTTGGCATGGCGCATCACGTGTTCACCGGCCGAGACGGGTGTGGCGCCCGGCGAAAGGCTCAGCACAATGGGACGGCCGGTGCGGTCGATGGCCTCGCGAATGGCCTCTATCTCGGCCTTTTGTATATCGTCATAAGGTCGCGCGATGTCGTCCACTTTAATGTAGTCGACCCCCCACCCTGCATACATCTCAATGATGGAGCGGTAATAGGCTCGGCCTTCCTCTTTGGTGGCATCGACACCATACATGTCCGGGTTCCAGGGGCAGGTGGATCCGGTGAGCGCGATATCGGCCGCCCGCACGTTGGTGCCATAGACCGGCAAGTTTTTTTCCACCGCCTGGCGGGGAATGCCCCGCATGATATGTATTCCGAATTTAAGGCCTTTTGAGTGCACGTAATCGGCCAGCGGTTTGAATCCTTTTCCATTGGCCGCCGAGGGGAATTTCTTGAGCCCGGGGGTCAGTCGTCCGTATTCGTCCATGGTAAGGGGCGCACCGGGTTTATAGTAATGGCGCTTTGATTCGGGCTCATACCACTGGATATCAACGGTCAGGTATATGTACCCGGCAGGCAGCAGGTGCTCGGCCATGGCATCGGCCTGTTCCTTGATTTGCTGTTCGGTAACCGTGGTTCCAAAGATATCCCAGCTGTTCCATCCGAGAGGAGGTGCGGGTGCAAAGTTCCAGTATGCGGGGATGTCCTGTGCTCCGGTCGCTCCGGTTGCGCCGGTCGCTCCGGTTGCGCCGGTCGAATCAGCCGATCCTGTTGCACTGGCTGCGCTCGCTGCTCCTGCCGAGCCAAAGGAAAGCGACATAATCAGGAGCATAATACTATACCGTTTCATAATATGGTAACTGTTAAGGTTTTCAAATTTTTATCGGCAGATCTGCTTCTATATATGATAATATTCTGGGTAAAGTTATCACATATTTTCAGCTTTTTTGGGGGGGCAAACCCGGAGTGCCGCGCAAGAGAGATTTTGAGATTTTCAAACGCCTGATTATTAGATATTTATTTTTTGCAATATTGGCGTTGCGCGGCAAACCGGGTTTGCCTGCGCAAAAAAGGATTTGCCTCGGCAAAATCACGTATCTTTGACAGGAAAAATTTCCATAACCACTCCTGGCAGCAATACATTCCATAATTATGTTCGATATAAGAAAAATACAGGAACAAGTAATTTGCGAGGCGGTAAAAGCCCAAAGCAATGAAGAAACAGCCCGGAATATTGTCTATGGCGGAGGAGCTGAAGACAATCCCACATGGGTAAAAAATACTATGAAAAGGCTGACTGATAGTTTTGATCCGGCAACGGTAAAAAAGATCCGCATGAACTGCCAGTGCGGTTATGGCATGGCTGAGAAGCTGGAGCTGCTCAAAGAACTCATGGCCGGGGCATCCAACCTGGATGAATTTGCCAACAATCCGAAAGCAAAAGCTGCCGGATTATCTTACCAAAACAACAATTTGTACCTTAAGTTTCCGTTTTGCCCCTGCCCTATGCTTGCCGAGGTAGACCGACTGGATGATCTGACATGGTGCCAATGTACCACCGGGTACAGTAAAGTGCTGTTTGAGAAAGCATTCGGTTGTGAAGTGGAGGTGGAACTTCTCAAGAGCGTTAAAGCAGGAGACGACTGCTGCCTGATGGAGATTGTGCCGAAGCAATCCGTCCGCTTTTGAGGGAGAACGGGGCGGCAAACCCGGAGTGCCGCGCAAGAGAACGGGCGGCAAACCCGGAGTGCTGCGCAAGAGAACGGGCGGCAAACCCGGAGTGCTGCGCAAGAGAACGGGCGGCAAACCCGGAGTGCTGCGCAAGAAGAAATGTTGAATTTTTAAGTATCTGATATACAGACGCATATTTTTGCCAAAAATAGCGTTGCGCGGCAAACCGGGTTTGCCCTGCGCAATTTCTCCTGCGTTTACCTACGTTTGTGCTTAATGTTCAAATTTATGTGATTATATTTACTCCTCTTTGGATATAAAAGAGTTATTGTCAAGCTTATGAACGATTACGACCGCATTATCAAAAAACTAATTGAATTCAGGAACGAACGGGACTGGGAGCAGTTTCATGATTCCAGGAACCTGGCACTGGCACTGATGCTTGAGGCTGCCGAATTGAACGAACTGTTCTTGTGGAAAAAAGAAGACCAGGTCAGGGAAATTGATTTGGAGCGCATCAAGGAAGAACTGGCCGACGTTCTTACCTACTCCTTCTTCCTGGCACACAAATACAACCTGGACATCTTTAAGATCGTAGAGGAGAAATTAATCAAGAACGGACAAAAATACCCACGGGAAAAAGCCCGCGGAACCGCCAAAAAATATACTGAACTATAAGAAATTCTGATCCATGATCGTTTACCAGTCCACAAAGGAAGGTTTTCTGGAAGATGTTCTAAACAACGAAATTGATACCAAGATCAACCAGGCCTTTTATGACCATCTGGGCAGACACACCTCGCCCAACGAGGTCCTGTCGTGGACCAATTCCATGATGCACATGGGAAATGTGCTTAGGGATAATGAAATAGCCTCAAACGCCGGCATTTCCATTGAGTTCCAGATCCCGCTTACTTCCCAGCGCATAGACTTTATCATCACCGGCCTGAACGAACACCAAAAAGAACAGGTCATCATAATTGAGCTCAAGCAATGGTCCTCGGCCCAGCTGACAGACAAGGATGCCATGGTCCGCACCCGCTTCCAGCATGGGGAAACCGAGACCGTGCACCCCTCCTACCAGGCCTGGTCCTATGCCGCTCTCATAGAAAGTTACAACCAGACCGTCCGGGATGAACAGATAAACCTGATACCCTGTGCCTATCTGCACAACTACAATCCGGACAACGTTATCACCAATCCGTTTTACAGCTACCACACAAGCAAAGCTCCGGTTTTTCTAAAATCGGATGCTGTAAAACTGCGGGAATTCATCAAGAAATTCGTCAAGTATGGGGACAACAAAGACATCCTGTACCGCATAGAAAACGGCCGCCTGAGGCCTTCCAAACAACTGGCAGACAGCATCGCGTCCATGATCCGGGGCAACCGGGAATTCATCATGATTGACGAACAGAAAGCAGTCTATGAAACAGCGCTCTCCCTGACCGCCAAAGCCCGTAGCGACAAAAAGATGGTCCTGATTGTGGAAGGCGGTCCGGGAACGGGAAAAAGCGTGGTAGCCGTGAACCTGTTGGCAGAACTCACCCAACGCGGCCAGGTCACACGGTACGTTTCCAAGAACGCAGCTCCCCGGGAAGTTTATAAGGTAAAACTGACCGGAACCTTGAAAAAACGCATGATCGACAATCTTTTTGGCAGCAGCTGGGATTATTGCGACGTACCGGAGAACACTTTTGATACACTTATAGTAGACGAAGCACACCGCCTGAACATGAAAAGCGGACTCTACCAGAACCGGGGCGAAAACCAGGTAAAAGAACTGATACGTGCCGCCAAATTCACCATCTTCTTTATTGATAACGACCAGCAGATCCACATAAAAGACGTAGGCGAATCCAATCTGATTGCCCGCTGGGCAGAAAAAGAAGGCGCAAGAGTGCAACGGCTCAAGCTTAAGTCACAGTTCCGGTGCAACGGATCGGACGGATACCTGGCCTGGCTGGAAAACACGCTCCAGCTCAAGGAAACGGCCAATATCAAGCTTACGAGCGAGGAATTTGATTTCCGCATAGTGGACAGCCCCACAGAACTCAGAGACCTTATAAGTCATAAAAACGAAGTAAACAACAAATCCCGCCTGGTGGCCGGCTATTGCTGGGACTGGGTCAGCAAAAAGAACCCCGGAACCTGCGATATAACATTTCCCCAATACGACTTTGGCATGCGATGGAACCTGACCAAAGACGGCAGCACCTGGATCATTGCAGAAGATTCAATTAACGAGATCGGGTGTATCCACACCTGCCAGGGCCTGGAACTGGACTACGTGGGCGTTATAATAGGTCCCGACATCCGTTTTGAAAATGGCCGTGTGGTAACCGATGTCACAAAACGTTCCTCCATGGACCGCTCCATCTTTGGGATAAAAACGATGCTCAGAGAAGACCCGCAGGAAGCCCTGCAACTGGCAGACCGAATCATCAAAAACACCTACCGCACCCTTCTGACCCGGGGCATGAAAGGCTGCTACGTCTACTTCTGCGACCAGGCGCTGCACGACCACTTTGCAGCACAACTCTCCCCTGCCCGTCCGAAAATCTCTGCAGGTTCATGGGAAACTGCCCGCTCAGAGGCCCCTGCGTTGTTCAGAGAACCTGAAGTTCCTCCCGGGCCGAGGATAGAAGCCGAGGTAAACGCCTCGGCAAAATTCGTGGAGTTTCTTCCGCTTTACTCGCTGAAGGCCGCCTGCGGTGCTTTCGGGGAAGGACAGTATGCCGAGGAATCGGGCTGGGTGAAGGTGGAAGGACTGGGGCGCCTGAACCGGAATATGTTTGTGATTCAGGCCAAAGGGCATTCCATGGAACCGAGGATCCCTGACGGCAGCCTGTGCGTTTTCAGGGCCAATGTGGTGGGATCACGCCAGAACAAGATTGTGCTGGTGCAACACCGCGGGTTACACGATGTGGATTACACCGGCAGTTATACCATCAAGACCTACACCAGCGAAAAATCATTTGACAGGGAAACCGGGGAATGGCAGCACGAGCGCATAGTCCTGAAGCCAATAAATCCTTCATACAGCCCCATCGTCATAGACCAGGAAGACGATTTTACGGTTATTGGAGAATTCATAGGATTGGTAAAGAGTTGAAACATGATCCTAAACGTAGACAACAACATTGTACTCAAGCAGCTGGAACTTTCTGATGCCGGGGAGATTTTTAACACCATTGTCAGCCAGCGGGAGCACCTGGGTCCCTTTCTGCCCTTTGTGGAAACCACCAAACAACTTGCAGACACGCAGGCTTTCGTGGAATCGGTGGTCAATGCTCCCGAAGACCGGCTGGCATACACCTTCACCATCCGGGTGAACGGCCGGATGGCCGGCCTCATTGGATTAAAAGACACCGACCGGGCCAACAAAAAGACCGAGATCGGGTACTGGCTCTCCCGGGAATTTTTGGGCCGAGGCATCATGACCCGCTCCGTGAGCACCCTGTGCGACTATGCCTTCAGGGAAATGGACATCAACCGGATCCAGATAAAGTGCGCGGTTGCTAACACCGCCAGCCGCAACATCCCCCAACGCCTCGGCTTTCAGCTGGAAGGCATTGAACGCGCCGGGGAGCTGCTGACCGGAGGCTTTTTTACCGACCTGGCAGTGTACAGTAAGTTGAAGGAAGATGAATCGAGGTGCTGGCGGACATAATACGAAACAACCGCACACATGAAAAATCTTGAAAAGAAAAAAGTGGATTCATGATGATCAGAAAGATAAAAAATGACACAAAAAAGACAGAATAGCGAGCCACCGCTGGCAACATCGGAATGGGGCTGGCGCTATCATCATATTGGAATTCCCACGGATAAGCCGATTCATGGTGAAAGATACCTGCCTCAGTTTAAATTGTATGTTTCCGGATTTGACACAAGTCCCTATGGCATTGAATGGATGAGGTACGATAAGGATAGTCCTATCTTGGACTTGATTAAGAATGTCCCGCACATAGCCTTTGAAGTGGATGATCTGGACTTTGAACTGACAAGAAGAGAATTCAACATTATCACACCTCCGAATTCTCCGGGTGAGGGAACAAGAGTAGCAATGATTGAACATAACGGAGCCCCGGTTGAATTGATCGAATTCAGTGATCAGAAGGAGGCATAAAATGAAAAGAGATCTGAAAATGATCATGGGATATATTGTCGGCGGATTGCTTGTATTGGGTTTGTTGCCAACAATCATTTATGTCATTACCTCTTTATTGGACAAAGTGTATAAAGTGGAAATCATCAATAATCTGATAATCAGATGGATAATTATAATAATATTGCTTGTAATCGGATTTATATACGCTATTTGGTCAATAGTAATTCAAAACACTATTGGGAAGGGAGGTCCTGCTGTAATCGGGAATCTTGAAATAAGTCCAGAAACCAAGAATCTTGTGGTAACGGGACCTTATAAAACCACAAGAAACCCGATGCTGTTCGGGGCCTTTTTAATATATCTTGCTTTTGCCCTATTTATGAACTCCTTGACCTCGGTTATCCTGGTGATGGCATTTTTTGTTTTCATGTTGACAGTTGTTGTAAGAATGGAAGAAAAGAGATTATTGAAGGATTTCGGAGATCAATATGAAGAATACCGCCATAAGGTACCAAAGTTCTTTCCCCGGGTTTCATCAAAATCTAAATGATAATGAAAAAAACAACATTAATGAACATCATTCGCTGGTCGGCCCGTATTATCGGGACGTTGATGGTTGCGTTTACTTTACTCATGTTGATTGGCGAAATGTTTGAGGGACGCAATAGCGCTGCTTCTGAGCCTAATATCTATAATATCATAACATTTGTTGTATGGGGCACAGGACTCGCAGGATTAATATTAGCATTATGGAAAGAAGGTTTAGGAGGATTGATCTCTTTGCTTTGTTTCATAATCCTTAATATCCTTGTTGCGGCGAATCCTACTCCCGGATCCGGCTACTCCCCTGTATTTTTACTTTACATGCTTCCCTCAATATTATATATACTTTATTGGTGGCTAAAAAGGAACAAGAAACATGAATAGAATCCAGGTTGCATGAAAGTAATATCCATACGGGAAAATCCTGAATATAAAGACCAGGCGATCAAGTATTTTAAGAGCAAATGGCCTAGTGTTATGCCAGTAATATACGAAGATTGCATAAATCATTGCATAGGTTCCATGAATCCCCTGCCGCAATGGTACTTGTTGGAAAAGGAAAGCGCAATAATCGGCTGCGCAGGACTTATAACCAATGATTTTATCAGCCGGATGGATTTATACCCATGGATTTGTGCTGTTTATGTTGAAGAGGCCCATAGAGGTAATAATTATGGTTCGTTGTTGATCGATAAAGCGAAAAGAGACGCAAAAGAAGCAAAATTCGATTATTTGTATCTTAGCACAGATCATATTGGTTATTACGAAAAATTTGGATTCGAATATATTGGACAAGGCTATCATCCCTGGGGTGAGGAATCGAGAATCTATCAATGCAGGTTATGAACTGTAGAATTGTTATATAACAGATGGAAACGTTTATTGCATATTGTGGGTTGAGGTGTGATACCTGCCCTATTCATCTGATGACACTCGAACAGGATGTGTCTCTACAACAAACTAAGAGAGCATCAATTGCGGAGCTATGTTCCAAGGTATACGGGATGAAGATGCAACCTGGGGATATTACCGATTGTGACGGGTGCCGGGCTGGTACCGGAAGAATTTTTTCAGGATGCTTACAATGTGAAATTAGAAAATGCGCCAGCAAAAAAAATATTGACAGTTGCGCGTTCTGTGATGATTATGCCTGTAAGACATTAAAGAAGCATTTTTCGCTTGATCCAACTGCAAAAACCAGGCTTGAAGAAATCCGACAAAATGGTGGCCTATTGCAACATTTGTAAGGGAACACCATACTAGAACAAGAACACAGATAGAAATTCCTCATACTTCATAAATATCACATCTTTGAGGAAATTTGTTTATCTTCGCTACGCAAGATTTTGAAATAATTCATATGCGTAAAATTTTAAGAAAAACGGAACTCAGTAAACTTTCTGTCCTCAAAGATAAGAATTTAATAAAGGTTGTGACAGGCGTCCGCCGTGCAGGAAAATCTACTTTACTTATTCAGTTTCAAGAGTTGCTGAAAGAGGAAAATCCGAATGTGTCACTCGTTTCAATAAACATGGATTTACCTGAATTTCGTTTTCTTGCCGAAAAAAATTGGAAAGAGGTATACGATTATATCAAGGGTTTGTTGCAAAAAGATGGAATGAATTATGTTTTTATTGACGAAATTCAGAACATTCCGGAATTTGAAAAAATGCTTGAAGGGCTATTTGTTACGCCCAATGTGGATTTATATGTCACAGGCTCCAATGCCTATCTGCTATCTAGCGAATTGGCGACCATACTTACAGGCAGAGCTTTTGAAATCAACATTCTACCATTTTCTTTTGCCGAATATTTGGAATTTACAGGTAAAACTTTGACTCCCGAGCGTTCTTTTGCCGAATATATGCGAATAGGTGGTTTTCCTGATGCTGTTGGATTTGTCCAATCAGGTGAAAACTATGCTTACGAATATCTGAAAACCGTTTTTCAAAACATATATGAAAATGATATACAAAAACGGCATAAGATATATTATGAAACCTCATACAACGAAGTCGTTAATTTTTTGATTGACAACGTCGGTTCAACTGTTTCTGCAAGAAATATTGCAAGAGTCTTAACGGCAAACGGTAAAAAGATAGACAATAAAACAGTATCTAAGTACATTGATACTCTGGTTGAATCCTATCTTTTCTATAAAGTTAACCGGTACGATATAAAAGGGAAACAGCATTTGGCAACGCAGGAAAAATACTATTTGGTGGATTTAGGCTTACGCAATGCATTGCTTGGTAAACAACTTGTGGCAGATGCAGGGCATTTGCTTGAAAATGTGATTTATCTTGAATTACGGCGCCGAAATTATCAGATCTGGATAGGAAAAACAGAGAATCTTGAGGTCGATTTTGTCGTCCGTGACAAAGATGGCTATACAAAATACATTCAAGTGGCAAATACGGTAAAAGATCGAACAACACTTGAACGTGAACTAGCACCATTTAACAGAATCCCTGATTATAACGAGCGGATACTTATTACAATGGATTACGAAACAGGGAACCATAATGGAGTGAAACAGATAAATGCAATAGATTGGATCTTAAAGGATCAAAAAATATAACCTTCAAAAAAAATAATAGCGACCATGAATAACAACATCCCATTTCAGACCATTGACTGGTCAACCATTTCAAAGACAGAACATAAAGGAGAAACCGGCATGGCTTATTGGCAGACTTTGCAATTTGAAGGACTGAGAATAAGAATCGTCGAATACTCAAAAGGTTATGTGGCAGACCACTGGTGCAAGAAAGGACACATAGTCCATTGCCTGGAGGGTGATTTTGTGAGTGAGCTCAGCAACGGTCAGCAATTCATCCTGACAAAGGGAATGACCTACGTGGTCTCGGATGAGCTGAGTTCCCACCGTTCCACTACAGTGGACGGCGTGAAATTATTGATCATCGATGGCGATTTCCTCAAACTGAGATAACCATGACTTTTGAGCCTTTAACCATCAATAACTGGGACAAATTCGTGCAACTCTTCGGGGCAAAGGGAGCCTGCGGAAGTTGCTGGTGCATGTATTACAGGCTCAAGAAATCCGATTTTGATCAAGGAAAGTCAGATGACGGCAACAAAATGGCCATGCAACAAATTGTCCGGGATAACAAGCCGGCTGGACTCCTTGGCTTCCATGAGGGCCGGCCAATAGCCTGGTGCGCCTTTGCCCCGCGGGAAGACTTTATGAAGCTTGAAAGATCCCACGTCCACAAACGCATCGACAACAATGCTGTCTGGTCCCTGCCCTGTTTTTTCATTGACAAGGCATACCGGCGGCAGGGCGTTTCAGTAGAGATGCTTAAGGGTGTCATCGCATTTGCAAAAAATCATGGAATTAAGATCATTGAAGCCTATCCCACCATCTCGACCCCAAAAAATACCCCGGATGCCTTTTTATGGACCGGTCTGTATAAATCATTTGAACGGGCAGGCTTCCAAATCGTTGACAGGACATCGGCCAACAAACCCATGGTACGGTATTATTTATAGTAACGCATAAAACATCAAGACAATGAAATACTTGCTTTTACTTATAGCACTACTTACGGTAAACCTGGCTTTTGGCCAGACAAATCCCGATTATGACAAGGCTTTGGCCGAGAAGCTGGGCGCCGATGAATATGGCATGAAAAGTTACTTCCTGGTCATGCTGAAAACTGGACCCAATACGACCACCGACCAAGAACTGATCAATGAAAGCTTCAGGGGTCACCTGGAGAACATAAACAGGTTGGAGGCGGAAGGCATACTCATCGTTGCAGGGCCCCTGGACAAGAACGATAAGAATTACCGGGGGATTTTCATTCTGAACAACCTGAAATCACGGGAAGAGGCAAAAGAAGTGTTGCAGACCGATCCTGCCATCAAAAACGGTCTTCTGGATTTTGAAATTTACACCTGGTATGGCTCGGCTGCCCTGCCTGAATATTTGCAGTTCTCACAAAAAATCTGGAAATCACAGCCCTGATAACAGAATAAATACCCTACCCTATGCAAGCAGAAACCCCCAAACAGCTCCTCAGGGACCCGGAACAAAAACCCGGTGAGGCCCTGTTCAGAAGCATCCTGGACCAAACCCTTTGCCAGGTCATGGATAAGCTACTCCAGTCTTTAACCGTTGCAGGTATTGACTTTGAATGGCGGTACTATAAAGACGGAAATGCCTGGCTGGGGAAAGCCACGTACAGGAAAAAAACAGTCGTCTGGATCTCCCTCTGGGAAAACCTGGTCAAAACCAGCTTTTTTTTCACCGAAAAGACCCGCCCCGGGGTGCTTGAATTACCCCTTGACCCCGGAATCAAAACTCTTTTTGCCGAGGCAAAACCCATTGGGAAACTCATCCCCCTGACCCTTGACATCAAGGACACCACTTCGCTCCCCGACTTCGTCACCCTGATAAACCATAAGAAGAACCTGCCCTGAAACCACCGCCCGGGCTTCCGCTCGGGAAGGTATTCCCGTCATCCATTTTTGCTTAACTCTTGCTATATTTGTAAGGGGACAAAAAACTCTTTTACGGTATCAATCAGGCAGAAACGACAGACAACGATAATAACATCAAAAAAGACATTTTAATATGAGCATAGAAACCCTAAAAGGAAAAGCAAAGACTTATTATATTTCTCGAGAATATATTGATTCTAAGGAAAAAGGAAGAATAGAGTTTGTAGCCAAATTTCCAATAGAAAGAATTTCAGAATTAAGTTTGGACGATTTTGTTTTGGGCACTGATAAAGAAAGTTTCTGTTACTGGCTTGAGTTTAAAAAAATTGGAGGTAAAGTTATTTTGTTTGGAATTGGAGGTGGCAGTGCTTCAAAATTCGGATTGTATAAATCAAAGGATGGCTCATATCAAATTGGTCATGGGGAAGAAAAGAAAACTTTAAGTGGTAAGGAATTAGAAGAATATTTTTTTTCTATTAAAAACATAATCAAGCAAGCAATAAAGTATGTTTCTGAAAACAGGATTTCAGAAATAAAGAAAATGAAAATGCCATTTGATAATATTGTATTGCTGAAAATATTATCAATCTATTACCCGGAAAAATTTATAACTATTGGAGCATCAAATGTTTTAATTGATATTGCAAAAGATATCAATCTTCAAGATATTGAGTTAGGTTACAACAATCTAATTGAAATTAACTACGAATGTAAAAAGGCAATAGATGCAATTCCGGAATTTAAAGATTGGTCTTATGAAAAAATAGGAACGTTTTTATGGGACCATTTTGGTAATAAAGATACAATTTATTACTTTTTAGTTGGAGCATACTGGGATGGTAGTGAACCAGATGATCAAACAACTAGATTTCTTGAGAACGGGATTTGGGAAAATGGTTATGACGATAAATATAAGGAGGAAGTAAATGCTGTTCCTGTTGGAAGCAAAATCGCAATAAAAGCGGCTTTTACAAAAGAAAAAACTAAATCTGTAATGAATATAAAAGCGATTGGTACAGTTTTAGAAAATTTTAGAGACGGTAAAAAATTAATTGTAAAATGGGACGATAATTTTAAGCCATTTGAGGTTGATTTTTCTGGGGGCTATTGGTCAACTATAAAAAAAGTTACAAATAAAGATCACATTAATGCCATTTTCCATAGCAAACCATATATTCCTGAGAATAATAACTTTTATCAGCAACTGATAATGTTTCTTGAACAAGCAAAAACGGATAATCTGAGAACAAATAACTATGTATCTCAATACCTAGGAACAAAGGTTAAAGTTAGCTTTGGAATTGGTGGAAAAGCAAAAATCCCATGGATCTCCTTTCTAAAAGGGGATAATACAACAAGTAAAGGTATCTATCCTGTCTATCTTTATTACAAAGAAGTTGAACGACTTATCTTAGCTTATGGAATTAGCGAAACTAATACTCCAATGTTATCCTGGAATGTTCCTGATAAAAAAACCATAAGAGATTTCTATCAAACAAATTACTCCAAAGATCCGTTTCGTTATGGAGCATCCTATGTATATAAAGTTTATAATGTGAACAATTTACCTTCAGCAGAAACCATAAACGAAGATTTAAACCAAATCATCGACCAATACCATAGAATTATTGACAACATTGATGACATTATTCCAGAACCTGAACCAAAAAATCCAATTAATTTTGAGACAAAGAGTTTTATTGAAGCGCTTGATAAATCAGGCCTCCAATACTCAGAAAAGTTAATCACCCGCTTCATAGCTTCCCTACTCACAAAACCATTCCTGATCCTCACAGGGCTGTCCGGATCTGGGAAGACCAAATTGGCTCAGGCGTTTGCCCAGTGGATTTGTGAAGATGAGAGTCAATATAAATTGATTCCCGTGGGGGCCGACTGGACCAACCGCGAGCCGCTGCTGGGGTATCCTAATTCACTTGAACCAGATAAATATGTGAAACCTGATAGTGATGTGCTGGATCTGATTATTCAGGCAAACAAACAGCCATCATTACCTCATTTTTTGATTCTGGACGAGATGAATCTGAGCATTGTGGAACGTTATTTCGCCGACTTCCTGAGTGTAATGGAATCAAAGAAAGAGATTCCGCTTTTCCCCAAAGGCTCCGTCAACAACGGAGTGCCTGCCAGCCTCGGCATTCCGGAAAATCTTTTTATCATCGGCACGGTAAACATAGATGAAACCACCAATATGTTCAGCCCAAAGGTCCTCGACAGAGCCAACACCATAGAGTTCAGGGTAACTAGCCAGGAAATGCAGGCGTTCCTGAACAGCGCAAGTGAAATTGACATGGAGGCACTTACAGGAAAAGGCGCAGCCTCGGCTTACAGTTTCCTTAAAATGGCAACCAATAAGTGGTCCAGTCCCGCAGACATAGATACGATCAAAGAGACTCTCATCCAATTCTTTGACGAGTTGAAGAAAACCGGGGCCGAGTTTGGTTACCGCAGTGCTGTAGAAATCCTCAGGCTAATTCATCATTTAAGTGTTTTGGACAACAGCTTCACAACGAATGATAAGATGGATATAGCCATCATGCAAAAACTCCTGCCCAAATTACATGGGTCCAGAAGAAAAATTTGTCCCATTCTGGAAACCCTGGGTGGCTTTTGCCTGGAAGAAAACGGGAACATTGTCAAGGACGTGTTCGAAAAAGCCGATTTCGATTATGATGCCCAGGAGGTCCTTTATCCCCTGTCGTTGGAAAAAATCACCCGTATGTACAGAGGCGCTGTTGAAAACGGCTTTGCTAGTTTTGCCGAGGCTTAATTATGGAGAAGTTATCGGCCGTTGAAATTCCTCTCGATTCCATTGAGGAAGGCTTGTGTCTCTGGATTGATGCACGTGCACCGGGAACGCTTTACGATGCGGCAGAAGATCCGGATGCCAATCTTGAAGCTCGGTTTCAACTGGTTGAAGGCTGCTTTTACGATTACAAAATCAGTAGTGACAAGTACATTCTCAAAGATCCTTACGACAACATAGTCAAGCCGCATAAACGAATCCCCCACTCCGGAACCATCGCCCCAAACATCTACGTTGGAACGCTGGAAATTGCCCTTCATGAGAAAGACACAGATAAGCCCAAAGGGATTGTCCGGCTTGAGGTGCAATCGGTTAAAGCAGGGTATCGCAATGATTATCATGAGATGTTGGCGCTCATTACAGAAAAATGTACCGATTTGTTGTTGCAGGCTAATTCCCCTGTAGCGCATCATTTTGAGGTTGATTATTCCAAAGACAGTCAGACGCTATATCAACGTTTTGCCTTTATTCAATCTGTCATTGGGACCGCTGAGTTTGCCGAGGCGGTGCACCGCATTGTCTCAACGCCTGTAACCCGATGGGCAGAAACCACCGAAGAAAGAGATGTCCGAACCGCAGGAAGGTTTTCAAACACCAACATCAAACAAGTACTCAAAGGGGGAAAGAGAACGAAATTGCCCGAGGATCATTTCCTTCACAAGTATGGCGTTGAATCCCTTCCTGAAAGAATTTCCGTAGCACGAAAAATAGATTCCGTAGATACGCCTGAAAATCGCTTTATTAAGCATGCCCTGGAGTCCTTTCTAAAACTTTGTACCGATATCCACCGGGCAGCTGAGATAGGCAATCATACTAAACTGCTGCATGAATCCGAGGCGCTAATACTCAAGCTGGAGAATCAATTGCATCATAGCGTTTTCAAGAACATCTCCCGTCCGGCCATGTTAATACTGAACAGTCCCGTACTTCAGCGAAAAGAAGGTTACCGCGAGGTGTTGCGGGTATGGTTGATGCTGGATCTAGCAGCCAGACTCGTCTGGAAAGGTGGTGATGATGTGTATGAAGGAGGTAAAAAAGATGTGGCTGTATTATATGAATACTGGCTCTTTTTTATGCTGTTGGATTTATTGCAGGAAATCTTTCAGATTGAGCCCAAAGGCCTTTCGGCATTGATTCAGGAATCCGAGGACGGTTTGAATCTTCAGATTAAACAAGGGAAGTTCATTGCTTTAAGTGGTATCTATGACAAAGGGCCCAGAAAATTAAACATTCGTTTCAGCTACAACCGTTCATTCAGCGGCAAACAGAACTATCCGCATGCTGGAAGCTGGACAGTCACTTTGAGACCGGATTACACCCTATCGTTCTGGCCCGTTGGGATAGACGAAGAAGAAGCCGAGAAACAGGAGCTGATTGTTCACGTGCACTTCGATGCCAAATACAAGGTTGATAATCTCCTGAATTTTCAGGCCTACATGAACGAAGAAGAGCTCGATCACGAAAAAACAGATAATCGGAAAGGTATCTACAAAAATGCCGATGTACTTAAAATGCATTCATACAAAGATGCCATAAGGAGAACCAGTGGTGCTTACGTTTTGTATCCCGGACGCGAGACCTTAAAACAAAAAGGATTTCATGAGATAATTCCCGGCTTGGGGGCTTTTCCGCTTCGTCCATCAAAAAATGATACAGGCATAGGCGAATTAAAAACCTTTATACTGGAGATTGTAGAGCATTTACTTAACAGAGTTTCTCAGCGAGAAAAAATTGCCTACCGGACCTATGACATCTACCATACTCCCCCTGGTAAAGAAAACATAGTAAAAGAACCTCTCCCAGAGCCCTATAACGCCAACAGAGACATGATTCCAGATGAAACCTATGTGCTGATTGGCTTATGTAAGTCATTAGAGCATTACCAATGGATTATTAATAACATGCTCTACAGCATTGGATTAGGTTCAATGGCCAACACGACATCCATCACCAGAGAAATGATCAGTGCCAGATATCTTCTGTTATTCTCATTGGAAAAGAACACTCCGCTCAGTCTTTGGAAGATCAAACCAAACAACGCCCAATCCTATTCTCGTCAGGATCTCATGGATTTGAACTATCCCGCAACTATTTTTTACGGCAACTATCTGGTATTCCATCTTCAGGAAGCTTTCGAACCCGAGTTAAAAGATATTAATGTAGATATCACTAAGTTCAAATTCTATTATGAAGACAACCCCATTATCATCACACTGGCAGAACTGATGAAATACAAAAAGCCCAAGTAAAGCAAGCCGTTTTTACAAGAACGTAGTATTTGCACAACTCATTCACCTCGACCTTTCATCCTTCACACAGATCATTTGTACACAGAATAATCAAGGGGCAGACAGCTTTCTGGCATAGCGTTTTGATTTGATATCAGTAAATATTTGCAAATGAGCTGACTTTTTCCAAGTGAGAAATCAATGGGAATTTTGATTTACATGGAGGGAAAAGCCCTATCATTATTTATCCAATTTTATTGCCATGCACCAGAACCTACCGGAAGCCATCATTTACATTCCGCCCGGCAACGAACGCCCGCACGACAAGGCGGTTGCATCGGAGTACCAATCTGCCTCCCAAGTTGTCTCGGCTCGCTTTCAGAAAGCCGGAATTCCTGTTGTGAATCTGTCCGATTTGCTGAGTGACGAACATTTGCCTCGGCTTATGGACTACCACCATCCCTACCTTGGGGATGAGTTTTTGAAAAAGCACTTTGCCGTCTCGGCCCAAAATCCTGTTTTGGTATATGCATCGGAGGATTTGAATGAGGTTCATGCTTTTGAACTTCAATCTCCGGAGCAGATCGATGAAATTTTTACAAAAGTACTTTTACTAAAAAATGGACCAAGGTATCGGGTTGCGCAAAGCGTCTTTAGCCTTGAAGCAGTTGACGAACCGATTTCTGTCTATGGAGAGGTAAACGATAATAAAGCCGATATTTATTTTGAGAAAGAGGCGTTCAGGTTGCCGAAAGATCTCAGGAAAAGCATTGAAGAAATTGAAGAGGCCGGGTATTTGCGCAAACTGATTGAATACCTGGAAGAAATCGAGAAGAAGAACAGGAAAATCAGCCGGCTAAAAATAACCGGCGATTACAGGATTTACCTGATGGACTATGGCATGAAAGAAGTCACCATGAGTCCGCTGCCAAAGGCGTTGTACCTGCTGTTTTTGAATCACCCCAAAGGGATCCTGTTTAAAGAGCTGCCCGATTACCGGACCGAGCTGATGAACATTTACAAACAGATAACCCGGCGGGAGAATCCCGATAAAGCCGGGGAAAGCATTATAAGGATGACCGATCCCTGGGACAACTCGGTGAATGAAAAATGTTCCCAGATAAGGGCGGCGTTCCTGAGAGTGATTGCCGACGATCTTGCAAAGAACTATTATGTAACCGGCACCAGAAGCGAGCCGAAAAGGATTCTCCTGAACAGAGAGCTGGTGATTCAGGAACAGTGATATCTGAATTGTGATCTGGCCGCAAGGCTTGTGAATCTCCTCCCTGCATTCCCGGTAACCCTAATTTTGTGACACTAACAAATTAAAGGGTTACAACTATGAACGAGAATTATCTGAAAATCATTTTTGTCATTGATGAGAGCGGATCCATGCAAGGCACGGAAAAGGACGTTATCGGCGGTTTCAACCATTTTATTGAGCAACAAAAAAAGGAAGAACACGGAAAAGCCACCGTATCGTTGTACAAATTCAACAGCAATTGGAGCCGGGTCGTGAGCGATCTTCCGATCGATGAGATCCGGCCGTTGACAAGCGAAGACTATACCCCTGGCGGCCTCACGGCCCTGTATGACACCATCGGCAACGCCATCCGGGATATTCAGAACCGTACGCATTACATAGAGCCGGCGCATCGGCCATCCATGGTGATGATGGTTGTCATTACCGATGGGCAGGAAAATGCGTCAACCGAATTTGATTCCGGAAGAGTTAAAGAGATGATCCGGGAACTTGAGCAAACCAAAAACTGGCAGTTCATCTACCTGGGAGCCGATCTGGATAGTTTTGCCGATGCCGAGGCCCTTGGCCTCAGCTATAAGGTATCATCCCGGAAATCGAACCTGAAACAGAAATTTGGTGTCATCTCGGAACATGCGGTAAGATTCAGGATGGCGGAACCAGATGCAGACAAACTCGCAATGATGGGAGCTTTCATGGAAGATTTGAAGGAAGAGGCAGATTGACACCCTATCTTTTTTGTTTCGAAACCTTCAGCTGGCTCGCTCGAGAGAGGAAAAGGAGCTTTCCGCTTTTTGTCAGGCTGTAATTGGTGTGATATGTAATTGACCACCTACAGCTCTTAACACTTTTATTATTGTGTCAAATTGCGGTTTTGATCCTTCGGATAGAGCTTTATACAAACTTGGTCTGCTTAATCCAGTTTCCTGCGCAATTTTTGTCATGCCAATAGATTTTGCTATATGGCCAATTGCGGCAATGATCTCTTTATCAGATCCATTGGCTAAAACAGTGTTTAAATATTCAGCAATCATTTCGTTGCTATCCAAGTAGTCTGATATATTAAATCTTGAAGTATCCATTCCTTTATTTTTGTATTTTTTTTAAAATGTATTTTGCCTTTTCTATATCTTTTTGCTGAGATGATTTATCACCTCCTATGATAAGAAGAATAATCTTTCCGTCTAATTCTTTGAAATATACCCTATATCCCTTGGCGTAATCTATTTTTAATTCCTTAATTCCATTACCGACATACTCCCACTCACCAAAATGTTCTTCATCTTCAATCCGCTGGATTCTAAACAGAATCTTTGCTTTGGCTCTAATATCTTTTAGTTTTCGCAGCCATTTGTCAAATTCGATAGTTTTCTCAAGGATATACATGAAATATTATGGTGTCTTCATTTGGATACAAATTTATATAAATATTAATATTTATCAAATATTTTCTCTTCCAAAATGTTCGGTATTCACTGCGTCACGCTTTGTCGTACCTCTCCCCTACCTTTGTGTTGCGACTAAAGATGATGATATGGAAGAGAATCTGATCTGAAAAAAGCAGAACCTGAACTCAGGTCCATTGCCTGTTATTTCCAGGTTTCTTTGGAGCCGGCATTGCTCATAGCCGTTCTGTTTGCGCTCAATTACAAGGAGTACAACGTCACGTTACTGGACCTGGTTTCCCATTTCAACTGCAATCCCATGAAAATGCTGGAGTACAGCGGGCATTTTGAAACATTGTACTCACGGGGCATTCTTCAGGTAAAAAGTGATTACCATAAGGCAGGTTTGCCCTCTACAGGCGAATCGCTCATGTTCAACTACATGGTAGTGCAAGCCGTGGTGAACAACAGTCCTGTGCCGGAAATCGTACGGCAAGAGCCAAAAAGCATTGTCGACCTATTGGAACAATTCTATTTGCTTGGATTACAGCGGTCAGAAGAAGAAATCCCCACTCAGTTCCTTTTCCGGAAGGCAGAAGAGCTTATCCGTTCCAACCTGCATTATCCCCTTATCAAGAAGATTGATGATTACCATTTTTGCATTGAAGACACGTTCTTGTTCATTTACCTCATATGGAAGACCCTTTCCGGCCAGGAATCGGTGGATATTGAAACAGCCCTCAAAGGCACCTTCGACAATGTTCCCAAAAGGATCAACTATATGCAAAGGCTCATCACCAAAAAAAATGATTTGATAACTCATGATCTTGTTGAAATTGCCGAGGCCGGTTTTTTCTCCGATGCCGCCATGAAACTGACTGCCAACTCGGCCTGCATCCTCCGGGAATCGGGAATAATGATCTTTACCGGTGCGAAAAGGGAAAACATCATTGAACCTGCAACGATTCCCCCTGTTGCCCTTTTTTTCAACGAATCCGAGGCGAAACAGCTGGAGCTGCTCAAATCCCTGCTGCAGGAAGAAAACTTTGCAGAAATCCGGAAAAGGATGCAAAGCAAAGGTCTGCCCAAAGGCATCACTGCTTTGTTGCATGGCTTGCCCGGTATAGGAAAAACAGAAACGGTCCTGCAATTCGCCAGGGAAACCGGCCGGGAAATATTCAAGGTTGACATCAGCCAGTCAAAATCCATGTTCTTTGGCGAAAGCGAGAAGATCATCAAGCGCATTTTCACCGATTACCGGGCCTATGCCAAAAGATGCGAACGCATGCCCGTGCTGCTCTTTAACGAAGCCGATGCCATTATTTCAAAGCGTAAGGACGTCGGGCGCTCCAACGTGGCACAGACGGAAAATGCCATGCAAAACATCATCCTGGAAGAACTGGAGAATTTTGAAGGGATCTTCATCGCGACCACCAACCTGGTGAGCCACCTGGACTCGGCATTTGAAAGGCGTTTCCTGTTCAAGATAGAATTCCGCAAGCCGGATCTCCCGGTAAAGACAAAGATCTGGAAATCAAAGCTGCCCGGCCTTTCCCATATGGAATGCGAAACCTTGGCCGCACGCTTTGACTTCTCGGGAGGACAGATAAACAACATAGTCAGAAAGAACGAGATCCACGAGATCATATACGGCATGACCGTGGATTTTGATAATATTGTGGATTATTGCCGGACAGAATCACTGGTGCAGCATAACGGGAACTGGATAGGGTTCACTTGCGCAGGGCAAACCCGGTTTGCCCCCTCAAAAACTAATCACTGAAATGACCTCCATCATAGCATTTGTGTAGGTGACCGGAGAAGATTCCCCGGTTTCAAGGTTGCCGACCTTTGTGTAGCTTTTAATTACGAACGGCTGTCCGTTTGAAAAAAACAAACTGGGTCCGTCGGTTATTTGAAAATGCAAGTGAGGAGCGGTGGAGTTTCCCGAGTTGCCCAAAAGCCCGATAGGATCACCCTCTTTAACGACATCGCCCTGAGCAACAAAGAACTCGTACGGGGCGCAATGGGCATAAAAAGCATAAAGACCGTTGCCGATATCCTGAATTACATAGTTTCCGCCATATTCGTCTATAGAGGCAAAAACCACGTCCTGCGCGTCTCCTTTGTTCTGCGGCCTGCCGTCGGTCAATTTATGAATAGTCCCGTCGGCAACAGCATACAAGGTATCCCTGTAGTTAAAATATGACTCGTTCACCTTGGGATCTCCTTCATAAAAATTGTCCATCTGGTCATTCAATTGAAGATTGTCAAAGGCAAATCTCTCTCCACGCCAGAGCTTGCCGCCAACAAAAAACATTGTATAAAAGTGATACCCGTTCGTAGATTGGTTGATGAAAATCCAGTTATCTCCTTTAACCGGCGAAGAGATGGCTAAAGGGGTCTCGTTGATTCGTGGTCTGAATTTCCCACCTTCCACTGTCACATACTTATGTAACAAAGTATCTTTAAGTATAAACCGATGCGAAATGCTTAATGGTTTATTGTCGCTTAATTCAATGGGCAGCTGAATAGAGAGGTAATAATTGAAAATTTTATCGGAGGTAATTTCAGTGTTAGAGGGAAGCGGATCTTTGTGGATAAAGGGCAAATCCTCCTGTTCAATAGTTTGCAGAATTCTATTTGTATAGCACTCCAGAATCTCAATCCGCTGAAGTTTGAGCCCCTCCTTCTCCCACTCACATGTTTTCAGCGTGTAGGGAATCCTGTAATAAACCTCGGTCTTAAAGGGGATATCATTAATGACAACCTCTATCTTTCTGTTATCATGAGGGCAAAACAATCTTTCGCATGAAAACAGGGTCATGACCGATAATACTAAAATCAGAGACTTTTTCATGGCTGTTTTTGTTATAAATATATATAATTAATTGATTCGCTGTCAGCTTTCTATATCAATAATTGGTGTTGAGATATTTATGTTTTCCTTTATAGTTTTAGCTAAACAGGCATTCAACCACGCCCTGATTAAATCATTTTTATTTTTCCCACGCTTATTCCTTAAAGATTTTAAAGTGTCATTTAAGTCTAAAAACTCTTTCTCAAGACATGCTCTTATCTCATTGTTATTGGAACCGCATCCTTCAAATTCTCTTTCTTCAACCACTTTCATTTGCCCTATTCCTTTTATAAACAAGTTAAGGTTTTCGGGGAAAGCATAATGGCAAATATCCATTCTTCCTGCTTGAAGTTCAATATCCTTAAACTTCCCCCCATGCTGTAATTTTTCGTAAGATTTCCAATCCCAGGTCAGCCTGGCAAGCAGTAATCTGACCAATCGCATTTTATCGGGATTTTTATCGCCAATCCAATCCTGAATCTGTTTTCCAAGTTTTTTGTCGTATTTATCAGAAGTTTCATCTTGGGAATTATCATTTAACCATTCCTTGATTGCCCATACATATTGTTGTCCGAGAAAACTTTTCCCTGTAGTATCTTTGTTCAATACACTTTCTCCGTGCTGAATATGGTTTTTCCCAATTTTATTGGCATCCACATTGGGTTCAAGAGCAATAATTGAATCCTTGATCTTTCTTAAGTGACGTTGATATTTGAAATGGCAGACTTCAAACCGTGTGATAAGCTCGCGAATTTTGTATACTTTATCAGGCAGCTCCCCTAAGTTCCTTTCCAAATTGTTTATTCTGACTATTTCCGGGTCTTGGAGAGAAATTTGAATATTTGACCAAGCTTTCATTACCATTGATTTTGATATTAAATCGGGCATTTGGACATTGTAACTGTTTATGTAACAGAAGAATGTAAAGTTATTATTTATTCAGAAATATTCAAATATTTATTCTGTTTATAAGCGCAATTAGTTTCCTTGAACGTCAATACTTTTGCGCAGGGTAAACCCGGTTTGCCGCGCAACGCTGAATTTGAAAAAAATAAATGCCTGTTAATCTGGTATTTAAAAATCCAAAAATTGTTCTTGCGCGGTAAACCGGGTTTGCCCCCCCCCTCTTGCGCGGCAAACCGGGTCTGCCGCCCCTTAAATCACATTTTTCAGATACTTGCCTGTTATTGACTGTTCACAATTCACAATATCTTCCGGCAATCCTTGAAATATTAATTCGCCTCCTTTTTTTCCCCCATCGGGACCCATGTCAATAATCCAGTCGGCATATTTAATTATATCGAGGTTGTGCTCAATAATAATCACGGTGTTGTCGTTTTTAACCAATGTCTTTACGATTTTGTAAAAATTATCGATATCCGACATGTGCAAGCCTGTTGTTGGCTCGTCCATAATGTAAATATTGCCTTCTTTTTTCAATTCAGTGGCAATTTTCAAGCGTTGCGTTTCACCGCCGGAAAGAGTGCTAAGTGATTGTCCTAATTTTAAATACCCTAAACCAACTTCCTGTAAAAGAAATAAATGCTTTTTAATTTTTACTGAATCAAAAAATTCGTACGCCTGCGTAACCGTCATATCCAGTACCTCGGCAATATTTTTGCCTTTGAGTTTCAGTTCCAATACCTCGGAATGATAGCGTTTCCCTTCACATTCGTCACATGTTGTTTTTACCGAGTCCAGAAAATGAAGTTCAAAGGTTAATACTCCTTGTCCGTTGCACTTTGGGCATGCACCTTTTGAATTGAAGCTGAATAATGAGGCATCGGCATTGGTTGCAGTGGCAAATTCTTTTCGTATTAAATCAAAAACGCCGATATATGTTGCTGCATTTGCTCTTGATGATTTTCCAATGGGAGATTGGTCAATAACGATTGCATCTTGATGTTGTTTTGCAAAGCACTCGTGAATGAGGCTGCTCTTGCCACTTCCGGCAACTCCGGTGACACAGGTCAACACGCCCTTTGGAATTTTGCAGGACACTTTTTTCAGGTTGTTCGAGCTTGCGTTTTTGATTTCAAAAAATGACGTTCCCTGCTTTCGCTGATAAACCGGTTTGTCATTTCTCCGGAGATAATCCCCTGTGATGCTCTCCACATGATATAATCCTTCAGGCTCCCCGTTATACACAACATGTCCACCGTACTTACCCGCTTTGGGGCCGATATCTATTAACCATTCAGCAGCCCGGATGATATCTGGATCGTGTTCTACCACAAAAACAGAATTCCCTTTTTCCTTTAACCGGAACAAGATATTCATCAGGTTCTCCGTATCTCTCGGATGCAAGCCTATAGAAGGTTCGTCGAGCACGTAAAGCATGTCCACCAGGTTGCAGTCCATTTGCTTGCTCATTTTCACCCGTTGCGATTCACCCCCCGAGAGCGTTCCAACCGCGCGTTCGAGCGACAAATAGCCCACGCCGATTTCAATCAGCTGTTGAAGCAGAAATTGTGCTTTTCGCAAAATCGGCTTTGAAATTTCGTCATCAATTTCCAGTAAAAATGGCAGCACATCGACCAGTTCCATGTGACAGACATCGGCAATGGTAAGTCCGTTAAGCTTCACCTTTCTTGCCCGTTCATTTAATCGGGTACCGCCACAATGTTCACAAGGTTGATAATTGAAATATTTAGTGTATGCATTCTTTTCCTCTTCGCCAGTTTCATCATCGGCTCTCGAGGCAACAGCTTTTTCAAGTTTACGGGCTATTCCTTCAAAGTTCCGGTAGAAGGTCAATTTATCCTTTGAATTCTTTATCTGAAAAGGTTCAGAGAACAACAACAAATTCAATTCATCTTCAGAAAATTCCTTAAGCGGTTTATCATAATCTACTACATCCAAACTGATTAATTCTTTCCAAAGGAAACCGCCGACTCTATAATGTGGGTGCGAGATCGCACCCTGACGAATTGATTTCTCCCTGTCGAGGAACAAATCGAGGTCAATTTTTATTTGTTTTCCCAAGCCCTTGCAATGCGGGCACATGCCCTCCGGATGGTTAAATGAAAAATAAAACGAAGGGCCGATAAAAGGCTTGCCCACCCGCGAATAAAGCAGTCGCAGATAGGTGTTCACTTCCGTTGCTGTTCCCACTGTATTCCGCAGGTTGTTGCCCATTCGATTTTGGTTAATCACAATGGCGGTCGATAAATTGAGAATATCGTCCACATCGGGACGAGACAATTTTGGCATTCGGGTGCGCGCAAATGTGGAAAATGTTTCTATCAATTGTCTTTGAGCTTCGGTATAGATAGTATCGAAAAGCAAGGATGATTTCCCCGAACCCGAAACCCCAGTAAAAACTACTAATTTGTGTTTTGGAATCTCAATATCAATGTTTTTGAGATTGTTGGTATGCGCATTCTTAATTATTATTTTATCTCTGTTCATAAACTTAAACCCTTATTTGCGCTTGAAAATGCAAAAGTAACTGAAATAAAAGAAGTTATTGCAAATATTAGTAACCTGATAAAGAAAAAGCTGGCAGATGAAGTTTCTCCATTCAAGTACCTGTTCCCTTTAAAATATATGTTACCGGATTTCCCATGAAACAGCCAGCAACCAATCGGTTGTTATCAATTCCCTGGGTAAAAACGGTGCAAAGGCTATTTTTTGCGCAGGGCAAACCGGGTTTGTCCCCCTTTTGCGCGGCACTCCGGGTTTGCCACCCCTTATTTCCCGGAATTTTCAAGTATTAACTCAACCACATCATAGCCAACAGCATTGAACATCTCTTCAACATTGTCTGTATACCCGGAATCATGGCTCATAATAGCATCCTTTACCATAAAGGCCTTATAATCGTGATCTTGCGCACCGACCCAGGTTGCCAGAACACACCCGACAGCACTCAATCCACAGAGGAATAAAGTATTACTTCCTTTCTCCCGGATAATTTTATCCAAGTCAGTCTTATTGAATCCATTTGGATAAGTCTTGATTACCTTGGCATCTTCGTCCTTGATTAAAACCGAGGAAGGATATTCAAACAGCTCGGTACCCGGTTTTGGCCCGGATGCCGTATCATGATGGTAAATCCTAATGATTGGATAGCCATTGCTATGGAACAGTTCAATCAAGCCATTGATATAGTACATGGCCACAGCCTTTTCTCTTTCGGGGACCATACCCAGGTATACGTTTTGAATGTCTATGATCAGCAGGGCTGGTTTTATTTGAGTTTTGGTTTGCTCTTGCTTATCCTGTGAAAATAAGTCATCTGAAACAATCGTAAACAGGATTGTAATGATAATAGCTAGTTTTTTCATTGTAAATTATATAAGTCTGTTTAATCTTTTATTTTTTTTCTGCAACAATAAAGCTGATAGTCATCCCATTAAAGAAAAACTTTTTGGATTTGACAATATGAAAACAATGCCTGGTCAGTAATATTTCCACATCAGATGACTTAAACATATTCAAATGCAAAGGAAACATTCCAAGTAGTCTCATTATGCGAAAGGTAGAAAATTCAAACCTGGTCCTATAATTCATCTTTTCTCTGAAACATGCTGTTTCAGAAATAAATAAACCACCCGGGTTCAACAACTCATGTATTCTTTGAATTGCTTTTTCGCTGTCTTCCAATAAGTGAATTATTGAGAATGCAGTAATTTTATCGAATGAAGCTTTCTCTAATTTTTCATTAAAAATTGTTCCTTGTGAAAATGAGACATTGGCAGCATTGATTTCATTTTTCTTTTTTATTGCTTCGCTAATCATTTCAGCAGAGAAATCAAGTCCGTGGATATGTTTTACCCCTGTAGCCAGTTCTAATGTTTTAGCACCTGTTGCACATCCAAAGTCAAGAACAATGTCATTTGCATTAAGATATTTTTTTGTTTCGGCAACTAATACCTGATTCGCATGTTCGAATTGCTTATCTCTATTGTCAAAGCTTTTAGCCTTTTTATCCCAAAATTTCTGAGCTTTATTCATCACCTATAATTTTCTATATATAGGGGCCGGGATTCGCCTGCTCAAAAAGCTGCTGGTACTCTTTGTTCTTGAAATGCAAATGCTGGCTGGAATCCAACCAGAACGGGTAGCATTTGACTTTATAGATCCGGCCGGCGACCAACCCTGCAATAACTCCTCCTGCAATGCCAATGAAAAAAGCATTCGCGTTATCTTCAACAAAGAATGAGGCTATACTTTGGACAATCAACAAGCCCAGAACGATAGCAGCTATCCTTATGAAGATGCGTTTTGTTTTATGCTTTCCATAAACTTCTTCACATGATTTGCAAAGTGGAACCTGATATGTGGTCGTTACCGTACCCACACCTATCGATTCCTCTGTAATGTTCATCATTACATATTTGTCGCTCATACATGAGCAACATTTACAAGGTAAATTATAACTCATATTCAGCCATTTAAAGTGTATTAACAATGTCAAATATTACAAAAAAAACGCTGATTTCTTGTATAGAAGGGAAAAAAGAATTGATATTAACGGGAAATGATGTAACCTGTCCTCATTTTTGTGCGTCTATTAGCCGATTCCAACACCATAACGAAAACTAAAAAATAATAAACAGCACCATGAACAAATTAAGATTCCTGTTAACAGCAACACTATTGATCACTAACTTCTTACCCGGCATTAGCCAGGTGCATTTTCCCTTTGACAATAAAAATGACGATTCTTCCCTTTTGGCCTATTGGTATAATTGCAAGCCGGATTCTGTAAAAATTGTTGCGTTTGATCAAACAGGGTATTTTAATTCCTCTCTCCAGGTTTACGGCCCGGTTATTGCCGATTCTTTTGAGGTAAAGGTGGACGTTTTTCTTCCGGGCAATATTCCGGCTTACTCCAACATATTTACTGTACAGAAGGGAAATCCGGCAAAAAACGCTCCGTACAAAGTCTCTTTTGTAGACAATTTTTTCCGGATCATGTCCCCGGTAGACCAGTTGTCATCGGACCCGGAAATGATCAAAGTGACCCTGGTCTCATTGGATAAAAAAATGGAAAAAACCATTTTCCCAACCTATCACAAGATATCCGGCCACATGAAAGACTTCAATGACAAACCCCTGCGATCGTTCATACTGATACAACCCGATGCCTTTGAAGACGCCTGCGGAGTCTGGAGCGACCAGAACGGGTATTATGAAATAACCCTGCCGGAAAGGGTGTACAACAGCTTCTACGTAAACGACGGGAACTACAAGTCAACCACCCTGGAAGCATGGTCCTGGCACATGATTGTAGATCAAGACCAGGTACTGGATTATAAAATCGGGACCGGCGAGGTGTACAACCTGAATGTCTGGCCAAACAACGGGGGTTATAATTCGCTTTTGATTTCATTTCGGCCTATGATTCTGAGAAACAAGGATTTTGAGGATAAAACCCGGATGATCAATGACAAAACCTTCAAATGGCTTGACAGCGCACCACAGCTGGATATCAAAGACTTAACCATCACCATCAATGGACGGGAAACAGAGATCTATTCAATCCAGCCATACCTGGAAACAGGAGAAGATTACGCCATGAGTGCCTATCTTATCCAGGTCCGCCAGCTAAATCCCACTTTCGGGAAGCAAACCATCATGGTAGAATACAATAAAACAGAGGAAAAAGACAGCAAGCCGGCACAACAAAACAGCATGGGCTACTTCCAGTTCTTTGTCAACTACTCCGGTGAATCGGCATTTTGATGGCAAACCCGGTTTTCCCTGCTCAGCTCCGGTGCAAAAACCTTTTGCTCAGGCGCTTGCGTACCGGTCCGTCGTATAACTTCATGCACAAGAAGGCCAGAACAACAGATCCGAAGAACAGGGTCAGTGCCCCGGGCAGGGACTGGGCAAACGTGAGGTTCTCATTCTTAACCCAGGCATAGTAGAGGTAAATAAAGGGATAATGCACCATATACAGAGGGTATGAAATATCTCCCAGGAACTTGCACAGGCGGGTGGTAATTTTGTCCGTTGTCTGCCCCGATGCCCCCAAATACACAAGCAGGGGAAAAACAGCCAGCACACAAAGGGTGTCGTACAAACCGTTCATCCACAGATGTTCACCTCCGCCAATCCGGGGAATAGCCGATAAAATGATTATGCCGAGGCCGCCAATCCAGAAAGCTCCTTTGATCCTTATCGGCTTAAAAATCAGGGACATGAGCAACCCGGCCGAAAAAGAGAACAGCAGGCGCAGCGTTCCGCCCAGCATATTGTCTCCTGTAAGGGAAAATCCCACGCAGAGATCGCCGTACGGTCCCCAAATGGCAAAAGCCGAGAGCCCGAGCCCGGCAAGGATAACCAGTACCCTAAGGGCTTTTGTTGGCAGTTTGCGAATAAACAACGCATACAGGATATTGCCGATGTACTCGAAAAAGAGCGACCAGCTGGGCCCGTTAAGCGGGAACATCTCTCCCACCCCCCTGATCTCTGTTCCTGGGGTTGCCGGAATAAGCAAGGCGCTTATCACTGTGGCTACCAACAGCATAGCCACAGAAATTTTTGAAACGTCCCAGGCAGGGCAGCCCTGGAAGTAGAACATAATGGCTCCAATAAGCGTCCCCATTACCACCATGGGATGCAAACGGATAAGCCTGCGCCAGAAAAACTCTTTAACTTTCATTGTTTTCCAGCGGTCATCGTAGGCATAGCCCATAACAAATCCCGACAGAATAAAGAAAAAATCAACCGCCAGGTATCCGTGATTGATCTGCTGGTCCAGATGGCTGGTGGCAAATGCCTCAAAAATGTGAAACCATACTACCGTTAATGCGGCCACCCCTCGCAATCCGTCCAGTATATGATAATGCGGTTTTGTATCTGCAAACCCGGGAGAAGAAAAAGAAGGGGAAGAAAATTGCGCCATAACCTGCGCAAAGTTAATTCAAAGATGCCAGTATTATATTATTCTGTTCCAATTTGAGTCCATGAAACAGGAGCCATTTTCATCAAGTGTGATTTTTGCATCCCAACTGTAGCTTTTTGGCCAGTCTTTAAAAATTTTGACCAGTTTAAACATAAGTCTAAGCAGCAGGCGACTCTCACGGGGTATCCATCCCAGTCCCGGGTGTAGCTTTATATCTGTTTCATTTTGTTTATTTTCAATCTTATAGGTGCCTTTAATGATACCAGCCCCGGTATCGGATGTAATACAGAAGTCCCCGGTAAGGAAGATGTCGTTTTTCAGAGTCAATAGGTCGGGAAAAGAGGGAGAAAAATCAATTGTACAGAAATGCCGCTCCCCTTTGACGGTAACTTTCTTTATTTCCGGATGGCCATTATTTCGATTGAGCTCATAATGCAAATCTCCGTTTTTCAAATTGTCACGAATACCGGCTTCGCAGATCTGTAATAGTCCGTTGCAACATGGATTAATATCTACATTAAACGTATCCAGGGAATACCTTGTAAAATAGTTGCCTGACTTATCAAAAGGCAGGAAAAACACATCGGGTTTATGGGATCTCCCGCCAACAGTAATAATAATATTGCTGTGTTTTTTCCTGGTCAAGGACATTTGGTACATATAATAAACCGGCAGAGATAAAGGTTTCTTTGATATCCACCCGACTGGTGCAAGAAGCGTAAAAGGAACTTTAGCCTGTCTGTCTCGCTCCGAGATTTCAATCCTGATGGTTCTGTCATGCACATCCTGAAAGGAAATGGACAACTCAAGATCAGACGAACTGAAAGTTAAAGATGCAGAATCGAATTTGGCTTCAATAAAAGCAGGATCATTAAGTATTGAACTTTGGGAAGCCAGCGGGTAATCCTTCTGATAATAAACTTCGGCTGAACCATTTAATTTATAAGCAATTACGGCAATCTTACAAGTGCCGTCAGGCAACACCGATCGCTGAACTTCAAACTGATTGTAAAAGGTATCCGGGTCCTTCTCAAAAGGAATTAAGACCAACTGCTGCATCGGGTCAATTTTAAAACTGAAAGGAGCTATAAATTGCCCGTTTGATGTCCCGGAATAAATGTCGTGATGTGTCATAAATTAATCTGTGAATTGTTCCTTTAATGCCTCAATAACGCCTGATTCCTGCCAGGCAATGTATCTGAAATAAACCTGTGATCCGTTCCAAGCAAAAGAGTGTATGGCCGCTCATGAATGTTTAACAAAAACAGAAACAATAAGTTGATTATCAGGGTTTTACCATTGTGATAATATAAAGTTACCGGGGTTGAAAATTGAATCCCCGAGCTTAACAAATGGTTTAATATCGTAATATTTTTCAACCATTTCAAGGTTCCCTGCCGCATCGTAAAATTCAATCTGAGTGGCTATGGGTACATTATTGATGACCTGATAATTGGTAAAACAGACACTCCTTGCCTTGTCACTGTTTTTCATTTGTACTTTAAGGAGAAGTAACGACTCGCTCTTAATCCAAAAACAGTTGCCATTGATGTCGCCTACCCTCCAGGCTCTTTCACCCAACCAATGATCCTCTGTTATCAGATCCAGATTGTAATTCTGTGTCTCCAGTTTACCTGTTGTAATCCCTGGAGCAATATTGTAAACATCAAAACATAAAAGCAAGAGATCGTGTATCCTGGATTCTTCTTTGATTACTCGCCCCTTTTCTATGGTATACAGACTGTCATTACTAAAGATAAGGCCATCTCCACTACCCCAGTCCCTGAATTTGAGAATCAGCCTTCCGGGAGAAAGGTATGCTTCGTGCATGATTTCAGTAGAGCTGACCTTCTGTTCTTTATAGTTTATTACTTCCTGAGAGAAGCTTAAGGACCTAAAGAACTTTTCATGGTATCTGTTGTTCATCCTGGAAATCAGTTCCCTTCCAGATGCAGGAATATTTACTTCATTATCATCCGTCCTTTTCACAAAACATTCACTCATGCCGATTTCGTTCGTCTGTTTTGAGTGTAAAACAATGGATATCCTGTCGTATCCGTCATAGCCTCCAGAATCGTTTTCCGGCTTGATCACCTGGACAATGTACCCGTACATATAGGCTCCTCTTGCGTATTCCAGCACCTTGTTAATGGACACTACCTGTGATTCCACCCCGTTAACAGTTATAACCAGCTCTTCTTTTGAAATGCTTTCAGGACCTATATCAATAATATCTCCTTTCTGATTGGCTTGTGATTCAGCCACAGCCTTACTTCTGCCTGCCTGAAATTCGTCTGATCTTGACAGACTCATGGGTCTGAAATAAATCATATAGGTATTTTGAGGCTCAACCTGTGGTTCAAAAGCGTTTAAACCATATAGTTCCATCCTTTCATATTTTGGATTTACAACCAGTTCATCCAAGGCAGGTATGTTCCACATCCAGTATTCAAGCCTGGTTTTGCCGTAATCATCCAGACGGATAGAATAAATACAGTAATACGGCCTTTTCAATACCGTAAGCGCGTAGTTTCCCAGGCTGTCTGTAAAACATTCATACAGGTTGTTGAAATTTTTATCTTTAACCCGGACCGTAGCGTTCCAGACAGGGTTCCCTTCAAAGTCGGTGACGGTGCCGTGAATTCTTGTTACGTCCTGTCCCGAAACGCTCTGACAGGCAAGATGAAATAATAAAAAAAACAGGAGGTATTTAAAATTAGTTTTCATCGCCACCACTCCCTATTTCAAAATTCTTAGTAAAATAGATTTTTTTAATTGCAGCGGCTTGTTTTTTCCACTCTTCGATACCTGATTTCTTTATGGTGCAAAGATTGAACAGTTTCGTGTTATGCGGATATTTTTCAGCTCCTTTGGCAAGAGGCATAAGCAAAATACAGGGAAAATCCGGACAATCACAGCATATTTTAACGCCCTTTTCATTGGCACAGTCCAGTGTTTTACATCTTTTGCCCTGAAATTTCAGAAAAAGGCAATAATCCCTGTCGGCACAACCATTGCAGGTGATTTTTTCCGGCGGGATCCCGGTAATTTGCGAGAGTCTGGTCTGCACCTCGGTGGTAACATTCTCAAAATACATTTCACAGTTGAAACAGGCTATTCCACAGGGAGCTACGATTTGTTTTTTCATTTTCAAATATTTTTTAACATTTCAAATTGTTTTCCTTTTATTTCCATTCCGGCAGAGATCAGGAATTCATTCATGGCATCGCATGAGCTTTCCACGTCCATGATCTTTACGTTGTCAGATAAGCTGTTAGAAACAGCAATATTCATAAGACGAGTGGCAATTTTCCTTCTTCTGAAATTTTTGTTAACCGCAATTTGTGTGATTTCACCCGATTCAGGATCATAAACACAATAACCTGTAAGAGTATGCCCGTCATATACACCAATGATTTCAAAACTTTCCGGATCTCTTTCAATGGCTTCAAATCCATTCTGCCACGATGGATAAAAGTCCCAGAATAAAGAAGGGTTTATCAATTGACGCAATTGGTCAGGTCTGATAACATGGAATTTACCGGTTCCGTTTTCAACTCTTATCAATTTACTCTTTTCCCGGATATAGTAATTGAATTCTCTTGTAATATTGAATTCCAGTCTTTTGTAAACAGATACAGCACTGGTATTTCCCTGGATGACTTCCAGCAGAAACTGGTGGATGCTGTGTTGCCTGAGGAATGGGATTGAATAATTAAAAAGCGCTGTAGCCAGGCCCTTTCCCCGATACTCCTTTAGAGTACCTGTCCCTGTATCGTATGCCGTGGCGGCACCCTTGTAATGTCCAATTCCGTTCAGTATAAAGGAAACAATTTTCTGGCTGTCAAAAACGGCAAAAGACAGGCCGGGATCAAATCCCCTTCTTTTGAGCATTTTTATTAACTGCTCTTTATTCAATTGTACCTCGTAGTCTTCAAATGCCCTGCTAAAAGCCAGGAATATGTTGTCAAAAGGGACTCCCTCAAGGGACTTAATTTCCATTACGCAACTTCATTATCTTATACTATTACTGTTGACCGCTAATGGTCTGATTTCCTGTAATAAGGTAACCAACATTTTTCCAGGCTCTTCCATTGGTATCAAGTGACCTGAATTTTCAAACCATATTATACGCTTTAACGGAGCTTTCACGCTGTTTAGCCATTCCAGTACTGGTTCTGCCGGGGTGGTGAAATCGTGTCTTCCCATAAACATGAAAACCGGTATTGGAAATTTGTCGACTTTCTTAAAATCGACTTTCAATAGTTCGGGCAAAATCTTTGGTAAAGTAAAAAGAGCACCACCTTCTATGGTTTCTATTTCCAGGGATGAATAATCCGGTGACAGAAGCGGAGCATAGTAGTAAAATTTCGGAACCTTGCGATATGCCGTGAAACCCCCATAATTCAGAGCCCATTTTCTAACAATACTTATACGGTCACCTGTAACCGTTTCGTCACCCGGGTATGGGGCAACGGATTCCATTTCTTTTATAGCAATGCTGTCATTTCTTCTCCTGGCTTCATTCAATCCAAATTCATAGCATAAACGTTCATTGTCCAAAAAGCTGATCACCTGGCCTAAGCCAACATAAGCATAAAACAAATCCGGTCTTTTCAAGACAGCATTCATGGATACTACTGTCCCCCAGCTATGTGCCATGAGTACTACTTTTTCTTTACCATATCGTTGCCTGATTGAATCTGTCAATGCAATCAAATCTTTGACAAACCATTCTATGGTCATTGCGTTTGTAAGCAGTGTTGTGTCATTTCGTAAGTATGTTTTCCCTGCACCCCGCTGGTCATAGTTCACAATAGTAAAAAATTCCTCCAGGGGTCTTTGATACATCCACATTACAGGTGACATTGGCGATGCCGGTCCTCCATGAACAAAAACAATGACAGGATTATCCCTGTCATTACCCCTTGTGTATACAGATTGGTTTATCCCGCCAATAGCCAGCTCAAAATTTTCCCATATCCCATTTGGAGTGACAATAGAGTCCAGGTCTCTGATGCTTTCTTTCGCCAGGGCGTATTCCATGTCCTGGCCATATGCTGCTAAAGCAATAAAAATGAAGAAGATAAATATTATTTTTTTCATAATAATGAACTATGAAATCAGGGTTTCCACCTCTGGCAAAATGAATGATAAGGAGTTTTACTGCATCGAATGCACTTTAAATGTATAAATTTTTTATTATCTGGCAGTTCCATTCATACGAAAGGCACGACAAAACCATCCCGCCAGTCAGGCAGGTTAATTTTATTAGCCGGCATACTGTATACCTAGTGTTAAGGGCAGGTCTTATTTTGATTTGAAATATCTGTAGACCAGCCCTGCCAATGCTGCACCAACAATCGGAATTACAATAAACAACCAGAGTTGTGATAATGCCCAGCCGCCTACAAAAATAGCCTGACTGATACTTCTTGCAGGATTTACAGAAGTATTGGTGACAGGTATGCTTATCAAGTGGATCAGCGTTAAGGCAAGACCTATGGATAGACCTGCAAAGCCTTTTGGTGCCTTTTCATCTGTTGCTCCTAAAATAATCAGCAAGAACATGAATGTCATCACCAATTCTGTTAAAATTGCAGCAGTCATGCTATAACCACCTGGTGAATGTTCGCCATAGCCATTTGCTGCAAACGAACCTATCTCGCTTCCGTTCCCGGTAACAATAATATAAAGAACACCTGCAGCAGCAATTCCTCCGAGTATTTGAGACAAGATATAGGGCAATACTTCTTTAGCGCTTATTCTGCCACCCACCCATAATCCGATAGTTACTGCCGGATTCAGGTGAGCACCCGAAATGTGACCTAAAGAATAGGCAATTGTCAAAACAGTAAGACCAAATGCCAGGGACACTCCCACCAAGCCAATGCCAATTTCCGGAAATCCTGCTGCTAAAACTGCGCTGCCACAACCACCCAGAACCAACCAAAAGGTTCCGATGAATTCAGCTACATTTTTTTTCATGGTATTCAATCTTTTTGCCCTACTCATATGGCTTTTCGGTTTCGCCCCGTTTTTTTGAGTGGGTTCAGGTCTCCACTTTTTATTGTCTTTGCCTTTCAAATTTATCAATTATTTATAAATCAATAACAATACCCAATCCAATTCCTGGTTACTCTGGTCATTATTTCAGAATCTGATCCAGTTCATCTACTTTAAGGGTAGCTTTGCCCAGAGTGGCTTCCCAGAAATTCAGGCTTGCATTGTCGCTGTCAGCACCTTCATAACTCATTTTTACCAGCATTTCATTCACTAGTGTCCATTCATTGGATTGTATCTCCCTGGGTTCTTTTGTCAGAATAACAGTCAATATCCTGAATTCTCTCTGTGTATTGGGATATGCCGGCACCCTTTCCCCAATTCTTGTAATAAAATCCTGAATGCTCCAGGTCTGTGCGGTCTCTGCAGCAAAGTATCCATCGGCCAGTGAATAATCCGGGTTGGAAATCTGGGACAAACCCGAATAAAAAGTCACATCGGGAACTTCTTCCGCAGGGATAAGTCCCATAAGGTAAAGCTCCAGCGGAGCATACGTTTTGTCTTCGATGCCCATGGTCGCTCCCTGTGGTTCCCATAGCTCGCTACTGTTGATATTTGGAGCACAATACCATTTGGAGTTTCCTGCAATATTGGTTTTGACGGTTGTCCTGTCAAAACCTCCCAGCATTCCGTTCACATCGCTGAATCCCCAATGGGCAAATACTTCATATTCCACATTGGCTATCAGCTGGTATGTAGAGCGAATATAATTGGCCCATCTGTGACACAATTCGTGTTTCATCAATTCGGGGTTGAATTCCTGATACCCGCCAAACAGGATTACCCCGGAAATATGCTCCCCACCTGGATTATAGTTGTATATAGAGCCTTCCCCATAAAGACCTTCACCCAATCCCTGTACATCGTTCATCATAGCGTTGTAGCCACCTCCTATGTGATCGGTATTGTCTTCGTATACAAAGAATACAAAATCTATTTCATCCTGAAATTTGGAATAAATGTAACCCATCAAATCCGACAGGTTACGATTCTTATAGTGTGTGGCAACTACTCTTCCGGCGGAATGCAAATAAAAATCATCTCCCAGGTCTGTGACGGCTTCTTCCTGAAGTGTTTTGAATGATTTCTCTTCCCCATAAGCTGTTCCCACTGAGTTCGTGGCATAAGCACGCACATAATAAGTCGTGTTGGGAGTGAGACCGGTCAGATTGCCGGCAAAGGTGCCCGTACCCGAACCATTTGTCGTCTTTGAGTCCATAACAGTCGGATTTGCCGAGGTGCCCCAGCAAACGCCACGCTCTGTGACGGAGGCTCCGCCATCGGCTGTTACATTATTATCGGAACAGGTGGCTGTTGTGGTTGTGATATCAGCCATTGTACCGGTTGAAACAGAAGGAACGGCCTTTATCTGCTCTGTGGTGAAAGTTTTCTGTTCCCCATAGGCAGTTCCTTTGGAATTTGTGGCATAGGCTCTTACATAATAGGTTGTGTTGGCAGTAAGACCGGTCAGATTGCCAGTAAAGGTGCCCGTACCAGAACCATTTGTCGTTTTTGAGTCCATAATAGTCGGATTTGCCGAGGTGCCCCAGCATACGCCACGTGCTGTGACAGAGTCTCCTCCATGGGCGGTAACATTACCCGAACAGATTGCCGATGTGGTTGTAATCATGGTTATATCGCCTGTGGTTACTGTTGGAATCTTAATTTCAGGAGTAGTCCTTTCCTTCGGACTACAGGAAAACATAACGAAAGCCGTTAGCAGAAGTGTTACTGTATGTTTCATATTTGATTGATATAGGACGTGAGAAGACAAAATTACGCCCTATTAATTATAAAAACAAAATTTAGGGTTATTTTTACCAGATGAAACGTTATTTCCTCTTTCTTTTGATTATGGCTGCGGGTTTGCAGCTTTTTGCGCAGGAGGGCATGATAAAACCACCCGGGGTGGATGAACGGGTAGAATTGCTCAGCATTGTGTTCCGGCTGGCCGGAGTGCACGAGTACAACGACACCATCTACAATGCCTATACAAACCTGATCAAAACCCATTACGAACCTTTCAAGGATCATCCGGCCATTGACTTTGCACGCCAGGTCCGTGAATATAACGGCGTGGGTTACGACGCCGTCATGTTCATGGCCATTCACCTGGACAAAGACATGAATCCACGGGTGCCTTTCAACGATTCGGTTCCCGAGAGAAGGTGGGGCAAGGAAGATGCGGAAAAATTCGCTGTTCTGCTCAGGGATTTCTACGAAAAGAGCGGAAGCCGGACTTTTTTTGAAAACAACAGGGACCTTTATGCACAGACAAGCGACCGCTTCCTTCCTGTGTACGAAAAAATGGACTTTGACTGGTACAAAGCATTTTACGGTAAAGATCCCGATGAACAATTCATTATTGTGAATGCACCCGGGAACGGAGTCAATAACTACGGGCCCCAGATACGTCTGAGCGACAACCGGCGGGAAGTGTATGCCATTATTGGATTGTGGAAAACCGATGAAATGGGGATCCCGGTATTCCCTGTTGACCAGTATCTTTCCCTGCTCGTTCACGAGTTCAACCACTCCTTCATCAACTACCTTGTGGACAATAACCGGGAACAGTTAGCCCAAAGCGGGGAGAAAATATTCGGGATCACGGGAGGCATGATGAAACAACAGGCCTACGGGACATGGCATACGATGCTGAAGGAATCCCTGGTTCGTGCCGCAGTCATCAAATACATGAAAGATCACAACTTCACACCCGGCGAAGTCGCGAATGAAACCATAACCCAGATGGCCCGCGGCTTTTACTGGATGGAAGACCTGGTAAAGGAGCTGGACTGCTATGCGCGACAGAGGGACACCTGCCCCACCCTGGAAAGCTATATGCCCCGACTGGTCTTAGCCTTTGAAGAATACGCCCGGAATATAGAACTTTACAAAGAGACCTTTGATGCCAAAAGGCCCCGTATTGTTTCGTTTGAAGGGATTTCCAACGGAGCGCAAAACGTTGACCCCGCCACCCAAACCATTACGGTGCATTTTGACCGTGAAATGGCAGGAAATGGGTATTCCCTGACCTATGGCAAAAAAGGTCCGAACCATTTTCCCAAGGTCAACAACATCCGCTATGCTGACGACAAACGCTCTATCATCATGGATGTGCAGCTCGAACCCGGCAAAGAATACGAAATGGTCTTCCTGGGAATGGGCTTTAAAAGCACAGACGGTTATCCGTTGGAGAATTACACCCTTAGCTTCATTACGGGCAAGGAAGGAGCAGAAAAGGAATGAAGCTTATGACGAGAATGGTTATCTTAATATTTAAACAAACACTGTGAAAAGCATCCGATACATTCTTTTTGACTTTGACGGTACCCTGGCCGATACCTTTGACCTTTCCTTTACACTGTACGACCGCATTGCCGGCGAATACGGCTGTGAGCCCCTGAAACAGGGAGACAGACAAATCATTGCCGCTGGAAGACCGCAGGATTTGCTAAGGAAATACAACATGTCGGCCCACAAACTCGGCCTGATAACCCTCCGCATACGGAAAGAGATCCATAACCATGTACCGCACATGAAGCCCTTTGAGGGCATGAAAGAGGCCCTTACGGCCATTAAGGATAAGGGTTACCGGCTGGGTATCATAACCTCGAATGCACGTCCCAACGTGCTCCTGTTCCTTGAAAACAACGGCATGGACAGCCTCTTTGACTTCGTTTACAGCGGAAGGAGCCTTTTTGGAAAAGACAAGGTGTTCAAAAGGATGTTCGCCAAAAAGAACATTCATCCCGCCTCGGCCATTTATGTCGGGGATGAAACCCGTGATATCGAAGCCTGCCGGAAAGTGGGCATCCCCATAGTTTCGGTCACCTGGGGCATGAACAACCGGGAAATCCTCTCATCCCTGCATCCGGACCAGATGGCCCATACCCCGCCGGAGATCATCCGCTGTATCGAAAATATTACGTTGTAACTTATAAATCCCCTAAAGAAATGAGAGAATCAATGTTTACCATATTTGCCTTGTGTATTGTCCTGAACGGCAATTTGCTAAAAGCCCAGGACTCCCTCGTAAAATTCATTCATGATGAGGCTTTGTCACCGGATGAATACATCATTGAAAAATTCCGTACAAATGATGTAGTGCTGCTGGGTGAGCATCACCTGATAAAACAAAACCTGCTGTTTGTACAGGACCTTATCCCCAAACTGTATAAGCACGGCATCCGGATAATGGGAATGGAATTCGGAGCCCAGGAAGTCCAGGACAAGCTGGACAGCCTGGTCAATGCCCCCGAATACGACCAGGACCTGGCACAGGAGATCATGTTCACCTACAACTGTACGTGGGGATACCAGGAATATGTCGATATCTACAAAGCAGCCTGGAGGTTGAACCGTTCGCTCCCGCCAGACGCTCCAAAATTCAGGATCCTGAACCTGAGCTATATTTTCAGATGGGACAATTTCACCCCAGGCCCCCGTAACCCGGAAAATGTGGCAGCCGTTTTCACCAGGGGAACAGTGGATAAATTCAGGGCAGAGATCATCGAGCAGGAAGTGCTGCAAAAGGGTGAAAAGGCACTTGCCCTGGTAGGCACTACCCATGCCTTTACCAAATACGGTTCACCCTACTTTAAATACAACGGTGACAATTTTTGCGATTACGACCATGACTGGCTGGGAGGACGCCTGTACAGGAAGTACCCCGGCAGGGTGTTCAATATCATGTTGCACCAGGCTTTCAACAAAAGAGAGGGTGACAGCTATACACAAATATCCCCCCTTGAAGGCTTACTGGAGAAGATCATGGCACTGAACCGCAACAAGCCTGTGGGCTTTGACCTGATGGATTCTCCCATGGGGCGGCAGCCAGATCCCAGCATATACAGTACCTGCTACAAGGATTTCACCCTGGGCCGGCTCTTTGACGGATATATTTTCCTCAAACCGCTGTCTCAATTGGAAGGATGCACCCCCATAAAAGGTTTTGTCAACGAGCAGAACATAGAAGAAGCCCTGCGCCAGTTCCCGGATCCGGACTGGCATGCCCCGGTTAAATACCTGGAAGACATGGTACGGTTCATAGAAGAAAACCCCCGGACAATGATAAGTGGTTACAATTCTCTTTAACAGCTGACAAACGCTTTAGGAATACAGCTCCTTATACCGTCTCAGGGCATCCTCCAGGATATCCAGGGCTTTTTTCCTGTCCGCGAACTCTTCTACCAGGACTGTCTTTTGTTCCAGTCGTTTGTACTCCTCAAAGAATTGCTTGAGTTCGGAATCAAAGATGGGAGGCATGCCCTTGATTTCTTCAATGTGGCTTACGCTCTTGTCGTGACATGCCACGGAAATGAGCTTGTCATCGGGTTTTCCCTGGTCAATCATCTGCATCACGCCAATGATCTTGACCCTGACTATGCACAGGGGCTGGATGGCAATCTGTGAGAGTACCAGTACGTCCAGGGGGTCATCATCCTTGGCGTAAGAACGGGGAATGAATCCGTAATTGGCCGGATAATATACCGCCGAATACAATACCCTGTCCAGCCGCAACAGGCCGGTTTCCTTGTCCAGTTCGTACTTTGCGCGGCTTCCATTGCTGATCTCTATGAGTGCATTGACCTCGAATCCGTTAACATCGGGTTCGACACTGTGCCATGGGTTGTGTACCATCATGATATACGGGTTTGTGGAATAAAGTTATAACTTTTCGCACAAATTGAAAATATTGATGAACGTAAACATAAACTTTTCCGGTTTATTACTGTCAAATTTGCATATGTGAAACTATTACATTCGATCTTATGAAAAAAATATCCCTTTTAATTCTTCTGATGACCATCCTGGTCAGCACAGCATCTGCGCAGGAATTGCGTAATTTCTCTTTTGGCCGGCAACCTATTGTCTCGCCCGAGATCAAAGATAACCAGGTAACCTTCCGCCTGCTGGCTCCCAAGGCATATGAAGTCCGCCTGTACGGCTCATGGACGGCTGATTTCCGTTCCACCCTGGCAATGGCCCGCGATACTGCCGGTATATGGTATGCCACCATCCCACTGCCCGACCCCGAAATTTACACGTACAGCTTCATAGTGGACGGGGTAATGATGAATGACCCCTCCAACGTGGCCATGCAGCGCGACGGAACGCGTTATCTGAGCGTATTGCTGGTTCCTGGTGGTATCTCTGAATACTACAGGGAAGCCAACCAAAGAGGCAATGTAAAGACGGTATGGTACGATTCCCCCACCATTGGCATGCAGCGCAGGATGACCGTGTACACGCCTTACGGGTATGAGAACAACCCCCGGGCCAAATACCCTGTCCTGTACCTGTTGCACGGTGCCGGAGGAGACGAGGAAGCCTGGATAAGCATGGGATACACACGCCAGATCCTGGACAATATGATTGAAAAGGGAGAGGCCGAACCCATGATAGTGGTCATGCCCAACGGGAATCCCTGGCAGGAAGCCGCCAAACCCCTCATGTTACCGGAAAAGACATTTGACTGGAGAGACCCGGCTTTTGCAAACCTCTATGTCAATTCCATTGTAAAGGACATTATTCCTTACGTGGAAAAGCACTTCCGTACCATTAACAAACCCGAAGGCCGTGCCGTTGCCGGGTTGTCCATGGGTGGAGGCCATACCATGGCTGTGACCAACCTGTATCCGGGGATGTTCGCCTACATTTGTCCGCTGAGCATGGGTATCCGTGAGGGGCAGGAAGTGGACGAAGCCTTTCAGGCAATCAAAAAGGCCGGCTACAAACTCTACTGGGTAGGCTGCGGAGACCAGGATTTCCTGTTTGAATCGGCCAATTTACTACATAAGACACTAGAAAGCAACGGATTGGAACACACCTACCACGTGAGTGGCGGCGGCCATACCTGGCCCAACTGGAGGACTTACCTGACCATTTTCGGGCAACTACTTTTCAAGTAATGAAGTTCAACTGACAAAGAATCCCATTCCGTCGAGCATTTCTATCAGTTTCAGAGAGTACCCTTCATCGGCAAGCGGCCAGCGTACATTGTTGCGGTAAAGTAATAACGTAGTGTAGCTGTTGTCATCGGGAACGGGTACTCTTTCTGTGTCCGTACCGTAATGGAGCAACCCACCCAGGTATTCGCTCCTGGATGGATCCTTCATCATTTCGTTAAAGTGATGGTTGAATCGTTCATCCGAAACAAGTTCAATATCAAAGCCATACTCTCTCATGGCATACACCAGGTTAGCCATGTTCAGCCGGTAATTGTTATAGGCATGCAGCACCACAACCTCTGAAGGCGTTTTGGAAAGCACATGTACGGCACGGGCCACGCAGTCTATGGGCGAAACTTCTGCCGGGGCAATCAGCCCGCTTAACGGGAACATCCCCAGTACCTGGTAACTGCGCAGGGAATTGATGAAGGCATTACTACGGAAATTAATCTGGAATTCCCCGTCCGAATGGCGTCCCATCAGGTTCCCCACCCTCATGATTTTGCCGTTTATAACTCCCGAGGCCACGGCTTCCAGAACAACCCTTTCCGATATAAATTTACTCAGCACATACTGGTTTTCAATTTCCTGTCCAATGTACAAAGCCCCCTCGTCAAGGATCTTACCTTCTTCCGTGCCCCTGGAAAGCATTCCGCTAACACTCACCGTGGAGATATGGATGAGCCGTGCGTTGTCGCTGCGGCAAAATTCCACCAGGTTGGACACACCCTCCACATTGATCTTTTCCAGTTCATCCCCTGCAGCGTAGTGCTTCACTACGGCGGCGCAGTTGTAAACGGTGCTTATGCCCAGTCCTTTGAGGGATTCCAGCGTGCCGGTGTTGGTAATATCCCCGTCCACCGGAATGATGCGTTTTCCAAAAAGCTCATCAAAGGTATCCGAAAAGTAATACATCAATTGTGATTTCAGGCGCCTTTCGGGCGTCAGAACGCCCTTGGAGCGAACCATGCAGTATATGACATTATCCTCATGTTCTATCAGTTCTTTAAGCAGATGCATCCCCAGGTAACCGGTAGCCCCGGTCAGGAGCACGTCGCCCACTTCCACCGGCTTGTAGCCGTCCCAGAGCTGCGGACGAGCCTTGTCCAGCAGATGGTTGATGGCCGAGTAATCATAATCGTCAATCCCCTTTTTCCCTGCGTGTTTCTTCTCTTTGGCTTTGGACATGGCCGATTCGGTTAAGAACGCCGCAATGGCCTGAGGGGTCTTGTGTTCAAATAAATCCCCGTACTTGATGTCGTGGCCCAGGTTTATGATGCGGATGATCGCCTTGATGGCCGACATGGAAGTACCCCCGATGTGGAAAAAATCGTCCAGTATCCCTACTTTTTCCAATTGTAGTATATCGGCGTAGATCTTACACAGTTCTTCTTCCAGTTTGTTGCCCGGGGCCACATAGGGATGTTGCCGCAACATTTCAGGCAGGGGCAGCAATTTTCGGTTCACCTTGCCGTTGGGTGTCAGAGGGAAAGATTTCATTTCCACAAACGCCGAGGGTACCATGTATTCGGTCAGGGAGGACCGCAGGTAAGCTTCCAGCGCCGCCGGATCCACTTTACCAAAGGGTTCCACAACATAATAACCCACCAGCTGCTGTGCCCCGCTGAATTCTTTGACATCGGCGACTGCAGAGGCAATGCCTTTGTACCCGGACATCATGGTTTCTATCTCGCCCAGTTCAATGCGGAATCCCCTCAATTTGATCTGGTTATCGATGCGTCCCATGTACTCCAATTCACCTTTTGCATTCCATCTAACCAGGTCACCGGTACGGTACAGGATCCCGTTATCCCGGGATGTTGCATAGGGATTGGGAATAAAACGTTCCCGGGTTAGATCTTCCCTTTTCCAGTATCCAAGGGCTGTCTGACGGCCTGCAAGGCACAATTCTCCGGGAATGCCGGGAGGCAGCAGTTGCTGCCGGGAATCCAGCACATAAGACCAGGTATTGGGGACAGGCCTTCCAATTGGAATGTTTTCCGTATCCCTGGCCTGATCTACCTTGTGGTAACTTGAGCAGACAGTAAATTCAGTGGGCCCGTATCCGTTGATTATTTGCACGTTACGTTTTTTCACCGGAACCATTTTTTCGCCTCCCATAATCATGTATCTCAGAGGCAGCTCAAACTGGTTGGCCATCTCCAGGCCAAACTGGGTGCTGAAAGATCCCCCGGCAATGTTATGGGCCACCATATAATCATAGAGTTCCTTCATATTCTGTCGAATATCTTCGGACAGGATGTGTACCGAGGCACCCCCTGCCAGTGGCACAAACAGATCGTCTACAGAAGCATCAAAGCTGAAACTGGGATGACAAACATTGGCATCCTGCGGGGTAATCTCCAAATCGTGCACCTGCCAGTGAACCTTGGCAGCCAGCGAAAGGTGACGGATCATCACACCCTTGGGTTTCCCAGTTGAACCGGAAGTATAGATCATGTACGCAATATCTTCCGGTACAGGTGGTTGCACGTTCAACGCACGTTCCTTATCGAAATCAAATTCGTCGATAAAGAGGACCCGGACTGCGTGAAAATCCCCTTCCATTTTCTTGGATTCGTAAATTCTTCTTTCTGTGATCAGCACTTTGGATTCGCTGTTTTCAAGCATGTACAGCAGCCGGTCATTGGGGTATTCACTGTCCATGGGCACGTAAGCCCCTCCTGCTTTCTGTATGGCTACAATGCTAACCACGAATTCTTTACGCCGGGACATCATTACGGCGACGAAGGTTCCCGGGGCTACTCCCAGGGTTGCCAGTTCTGCAGCCAGCCGGTCTGAATAAGTGTTCAGCAGACGGTATGTAAGTGAACTGTTTTTATCTGCAACGGCTTTATTATCAGGATATTTATGGGCATTTTCCCTGAACAGGTCAATGAACGTTTTTGAAGTATTGTATGGAAGCTGTGTCCCTTCAGAAAAATCCATCACCTGTTGTCTTACAGCCGGCCCCATAAGCGTGAGTTCTGAGTTCAGGGTATCGGGCTTCAGGGCAGCATGAGAGGCAATGTTTTTATATATTTCCAGAAAACGCACCACATCTTCGCGGGCGTATTTGGTGTTATCGTATTGAATGGAAATCACGTAAGTGTTATCCTGTGGTTCCACGACCACGCCAAAGGGGAATCTTGGAGCTTCCAGATCAAGGAATATAATTTGCAGAGGTTTGTTGTCAACATTCATTTCAATGCCCAATCCCCCTTCGTATACGTAATTGATTTGGGGTACGATCCCGTATTTATCCACCATCCTGGTGAAGGGAAAGATCTCGTGCTCCATGGTACTGAACATCTGTTCCTGGATATCTTTGGAAAATTCGATGAAAGGCCGGGGCTTCATGTCCGTTTTCACGGGTAGTGTTTTGACGAACATGCCCACGGTACGGGCGAGTTGAGAATCTGCCCTGCCGCCTGAAGAAACGGTCAGCACTACCTGTTCCTCGCGTGTATAACGCTGTACGGCCTGGGTAAGGGCCGAAAGAAAAAAAGTATTGGCCGTCAGACCGTAATTACGGCAGAAAGTATCTATAGCTTCTCCTGGAACGGTTTGGCTGTAATTACCGTTTTCCTTTCCTTCCGGCACCTTTGGTGAAGGAGGGATCACAGACATGCTGCATTCACCTCCGGTCAGGGTGTCAAAATAATCCTGTGCCTTTTGGTAAGCCGGTGATTTCAGGGTTTCCTGCTCATAAAGGGATACGTCAAAGGCCGAAACCGTCTCGGGGCTCAAATCTTTTCCTTCCAGCGCATGCTTCAGATCTTGCAGAAAAATACCCATGGAGACACCGTCAAAAGCTATATGGTGTATATCCATCAGCAGGTAGACGGCAGATTGAGTGGTGTATATTTCAAAGCGGTACATATCATCGTGGAACAGGTCAAAAGGTTGCACAAATTCCGTCATGACGGACTTCATCTTGTCTTCGTCTTCATTCTTGACCAGTATTTCCACAGCCTGCCCGTCACGCCGCTGTTGCATTACCTCTTCCCCGACAAGTACCAGGCGGGTTTTCAGATACGGATGCATTTCCATGACAGCAAGCAGGGCTTCCCTGAGCCGGGAAGGGTCCGGGGTGTCTGGATCTGCTGAACGGATGGCTATGGGAATATTGTATTGCAGGGCATCCCGGGCTTTTTCCCAGTCGTAGTATATGCCTTTCTGTGTCTCGGTCAACGGGTAATATTCCTGTGCAGGATATTGTCTCACGCCATTGGCTGCCTGTTCCTGTTGTTCCCCTGTCAGAAGTCTGGCCAGCAAGCGGATAGTCTTGAGTTTGAGGATGTCCCTGGTAGGCAGGTTCATGTTCAGTTCCTTATTGACCATGACAGAAAAGCGGATGGCCAGCAGTGAAGTCATACCTATGGATAACAGGTTCGAGGTAACTCCAAAGGCATCTGTCTGCAATATATCCGAGACAATGGCAAAGAGGTCTTTTTCCACGATCGTCTGCGGTGGTACGATCTCCTTTATGGTCAGTTGCGGTATGGGTAGTTTTTTGCGGTCCACCTTCCCGTTGGGGGTCATGGGAAAGGCTTTCAGCTTTAGTAAGGCCGAGGGAACCATGTATTCAGTAAGGCTGGCACGCAGGTGTTCGCCCAGGGCTTCCTCGTCTATGGTGACATCCCCTTCTGTCTGGTAATAGGCGCACAGTTGCTGCGCCCCTCCGAATTCCCTGACCTCGGCAACGGCCGATACGATTCCGGGAAATTTGGAAAGTACGGTTTCAATTTCGCCCAGTTCAATCCGGTATCCCCGCAATTTAACCTGGGTGTCAATGCGGCCCAGGTATTCTATGAGCCCGTCACTGCGCCAGCGAACCAGGTCACCGGTACGGTAGAGTTTCTCGTTGCTTGGCCCTGTGCTGTAAGGATTGGGCAGGAACCTTTCTGCCGTCAGCTCTTCCCGCTGCCAATAACCCATGGCAATCTGCGGTCCGGCCAGACACAACTCACCGGCTACTCCTGCCGGGAGCAATTGCTGTATGTCATCCACTATATACGACCAGGAATTGGGGACTGGCCGTCCAATGGGAATATTTTCTGTATCTTTCTCCTGGTTAACTATGTGATAATCAGAGCATACTGTAAATTCAGTGGGCCCATACCCGTTAATAATCTTCAGGTTCCTTTTCTTTACGGGAAACATTTTCTCCCCCCCAACCAGAATGTATTTCATGGGAAGTTCAAACTGATTGATCATTTCCAGCCCGAATTGTGTGCTGATGGTGCCTCCTGTGATGTGGTTGGCAAGGATGTAATCGTAGAGCATTATCATGTCCTGGCGCATCTCGGCGGGAATGACGTGTACGCAGGCACCTGTGGTCAACGGAGGAAAGATATCGTCTACCGAGGCATCAAAGCTGAAGCTGGCATGGCAGAGGTTGTTATCCCCAAGGATGATATCCATATCGTGCGCATGGCCGATGCACCAGGCTGCCAGACCCCTGTGGCTGATCATCACCCCTTTGGGCTTCCCGGTGGAACCCGAGGTATAGATCATGTAAGCCAGGTCCCCGGGTCCTGGCAGGCTGGTGATTTTTGACGCCGGAGCCTCCAGCCGGATGTCTTCCAGGAAAAGTACGTTATGGTGATGGAAATCTCCTTCTTCCCGCTTTTTGGCGTACAATTCCCTTTCTGTGACAAGCACGGCGGAATTGCTGTCTTCCAGCATGTAAAGCAACCTGTCAATAGGATATTCGCTGTCCATGGGAACGTAAGCGGCCCTGGCTTTTTGGATGCCCAGCACAGCCACCACAAATTCTTTACGCCTTGAAAGCACAACAGATACAAAGTCATTTGGTTTTACGCCCATGGCCATCAGTTTATGAGCCATCGCATCTGACTGGCATTCCAGTTGCGCGTATGTCAATGATCCATCGATGTCTTTTACAGCGGGATATTCCGGATACCTGGCAACCATATCCCGGAACAGGTCGATAAACGTTTTAGTTCTATCGTAATCCAATGTTGTGCCCCGGGAAAATTCAAGCACTTTTTCCTTTTCAATTGCATTGGTGATGGTTATCTGCGAACAAGTGGTTTTTAAAGGATCAGCAGCCATGATCTCCAGCAGGGCATTTTTCATGGAAGAGGCAAAGACTTCCATGTAAACCCTGTCGTAAAGCGAGTTGTTGTATTCGCAGCGGATCTCAAAATTTTCGGGGTACTGGAAAATATTGATATTCAGTTTGTCGTGTGTGGATTTTTCGTAAAGGTATTCCATACGGACATTGCCCTGCGGCATTTCAAAACAGTCAAGGATCCCTTTCTGGAATATGTAGGTCAAATCCATGGCAACCCCGTAATTGGTCACCATCCGGGAAAATGGATATGTCTGGTGTAACCAGAGTTCTTTCATATCTGACCGTATACCCTGCAGATAATCCCCAAGATTCTGAAGTGGGTCAGGAACCACCACAACAGGTAATGTTTTCACGAACATCCCCACGCTGTCGTGCAGCCGTTCGTCAATCCGGCCGTTATGTACCGTACTGAAACATAACTTATCCTCCCGGGTATAACGGTTCAGACAGATTCCCAGGGCTCCGGCAAACAAGTTGTTGGGAGATATTCCAAGGCGTTTGCAATAGTCGCTTACCTGCTTGTAATCAACATATTCTGATACTTTACACAAGGTTCCTGCAGCCTCTTCGGAACGGTTCAGGATGGGCAATTTGGCCGGGATTATCCCTGAAAGTTTTCCCCCAAAATAAGCTTCGTCCCGCTTGTATTCCTCTCCCCGCATCCGCTCTGCTTCCAGGAGGGCAAAATGAGCGCAGGTAAAGGTTTCCTCTGCAAGAGGTTCCCCATTATAGGCCTTTACCAAGTCCCGGTGAAGAACAATGCTTGAACTCCCGTCATAGGCAATGTGGTGTATATCCAGAAACACAAAGATTCGGGAGGGTGTCTTATAAATTTCTATGCGGTAAAGGGGCTCTCCCGCCAGGAGATCGAAGGGGCGGATGCAGGAGAGTACGCGATCTTGCAGCCCTTCTTCTATTGTTTCGATAACCGGGATGATCACCGGATCCTGTGGAACAAAATACTGTACCACCTCCCCGTTGCCCAGGATTTTAAGCTTGAGTTTGAGGAACGGATGTGCTTCTATGACCTTTATAAAAGCACCTTTCAGACGTTCTGCATCAATTTGGTCGGGAAATTCGTATAGAAAAGGATTGTTGTATTGCGTCAATTCTTTGTCTTTCTGCCACTTGTAATAAATGCCCATCTGGGCATTTGTCAGGGGATAGGTTGTTTGTTGCATTGTCTTATTCCGATTATATAAAGATCATTTTCTGTTTTGGCGTGTATTACCCGGCTGTACCCGCTTTCCATGGACGCCGGATGACGATCTATTCCGGTTCCCGGACATTTGACCCCGCTCTCCTTCCGGGTCCACATTTCTGTCAGGCGTAGAGACTCTTTGCCCGGAACAGCGTTAATCCATTGGTATTCATTTGCATTACAAATATAACGGGCCAGATCATCATCATAGGGTATGGCTTTTTCAATATCAATGCCTACCGGTGTGTTTGAGAGCGCACACACGACAGTCCCTTCGCAATGGCTTATGTTGAAATGGATGCCCGGATAGTTGGACAGACTGGGTTTGTTACAGGGACCGTAGGTAAAAAGGGGCAACCCTGTAAACAGCTTTTCCTTTTTGAGTGCGTAAACCAGCAGGACATAGGCTGCAGCACAAAGCTTCCGGTCTTGTGTCCTGCTGTAACACATCATCTGCCTTGTCCTTTCAGCGGGCATAAAAGTAGCGCAGGTATCGGGAAAAGACTCCGGCAGGTTATCGACATGGGCCAGCAGGTAGATCATACTACAAATGTAAAAAAAATCCCGCCGTGAATTACGGCGGGATGCATCATAGTATGTTGCAGGATTAGCTGCGTCTTACATTGACTGCGTTCAATCCCTTTCTGCCTTCTTGCAAGTCGAAAGTCACTTCATCATTATCCCTGATCCTGTCAATAAGACCTGATGAATGTACAAAATACTCTTTGGACGTCTTTGTGTCCTTGATAAAACCAAAACCTTTGATTTCATCGTAAAATTTAACGGTTCCGTTATTCATTGAAAAAAAATAAAAAATGTGAACTGCAAAGTTATGATAATAAATTTGATAATTGGTAAAAAACAGCAAATAAATTATTAAAAAGTAAAGCGTAACCCGGCATTGAGGTTAAAATTCAGGGGTTTGTCAGTGCGAATGGTATTCACAGGCATTTTCGTGTTTTCGGGGTAAAAAGAAATTCCGGGCTCGGCAAACAGTCCCACTCCTCTGACAATATTGTACTGGACTCCCAAAGTGGCCTGAACAGACCACATCAGAGGCAGCTCCCTCGGCGATAACAGCATTTTCTCGTCCTCAATTGCCTTGTCGTACCCAAAATAGATACATTTTTCCACAGCCCCTCCTGCCGCGACATAGGTAGTTAAATACCTGCTTTGCAGGAAGTTCCAGCGTATCTTCAAGGGGATACCCAGGTACCAGAGAACTCGGTCGGTGAGAAAAACAGGGTCGTTCTGACTCATAAAATGCACCATATACATGGAGGATGCCAGACGTGTTGCAAACAACCCGCTCTCCACATACCAGCGTTCAGACAGGGGAAACGAAGCAACAATTCCGAATGAAACAGGTAAACGGTGCTTGTATTCATAGGTAACATAATTCATCGGGAGGAAGGTTGCCTGGTCTCCGTTAAGGATTGCATTATCTTGCAGGATGCCTGTACTCATAAGTCTGTTATCGTACATGAACGCATCGCCTTTGGGCAAAGAGGCCATTTTTCCTGTTTCATTGACGGAGAGCAGCCCTGTAGCAGCCAGCATCACTTTGTTGCGCTTTTTCACACGACCGGCAGGTTCATGGTAGAGGTTATCCCCAGAGGGACGTTCAACTGTTTGTTTTGAAGGCAGGTCCTTTGTCCCTGAAACCGGGGTTTCCTTTTTTGCCTGTTTTGTTTCCGTTGCAGCTTCTTTACCAGGTTGTCCGGCAGCAAGAGCTACGGGTGTCGCCTGCTCTCCGGACACATCACCAGCGGGAAAACCAGCGACCTTGGCCATAAGACGTTCTGAATCAGTATCATACAACCTGCGAGGTTTGTCTGCCCGGTGAGAAAGAGTGGTCCCTTCATAACGGAGTTCAACAACACGGACCGGCCTGATGCTGTCTGTGGCTTCTTCACGACTTAAAAAAAGTAATGGAATCACAATGGCTGCAGCACAAGCTGCCGTAAGGCCAACCCGTCTCCATAGCCTGATCCTGTAAAAGCTGCGGACTCTCTGCTCCATGCGGATCCAGGATGCTCCGGTGTCAAAAGACACGGGCGCCTGGTCCATCCGGTTGCGAATGGTTTGGATCCACTTATCGTTGTTTGCTTTCATATTCTTTTATAAGCCTGGCAAGCAGGCATTTTGCCCTGTAAAATTGTGAGGATGAAGTCTTCTCCTGAATGCCCAGCTGTTGTGCAATCTCTTTATGGGACATACCATCAAATACAAAGAGATTGAAAACAGTCCGGTACCCTGGGGGCAAATCCCCAATTAAGCGTTGCAACACATCAAGGGGAATCTTCTCGGCGGCTTCATCCAGAAAGGAGTCCCCTATAGGATCAGGAACCGATTCAACCGGTTCGCTCTCCCTGAGCACATCTTTTTTGCGGTAGCCTTGCAGACACGTATTAATCATGATCCTTTCCATCCAGGCCCTCAAAGAACCTTCTCCCCTGTCGGTAAATTTATCCAGTGAACGAAATACCTGCATGAATCCGTCATGCATAAAATCCTCTGCCTCTTCCCTGCCGGGAGAGTACCGCAAACAAACTGTAAACATGCGCTTTGCGTACTTTTCATATATTTCCTTCCAAAGCTCCCTGTCTTTCATCTGCTTTTCGGTCAAACATTAAATGCAAAAGGGTGAATAATACTGCTTATTGAAAAATTATTTCTTACTTAGATGCAGTATACTATCAAATGCTGCAATTATAGTACAGAAAGATCAATCTAAAGTAACAAAATATGAAACGAACCACCAAACTTACCTTATTATTTACTGCGGCCGCCCTGATCATGACTTTGGGTTCCTGCAGCAAGTGGCTGAATCCGGGCGAAGAAACAAAGGTTGTATGGGCAACCATTTCAACCACCTATGGTATGCCCCCTGGTGAAGAATATCCATTTTATTTCATCACCGATGACTCCTTGCTGTACTGTCCTATGAACCACACCTCTATCGACGATGATTTTGAACCTGTAGACGGCCAGAGGCTCATCCTGTATTACAAATTCAAAGAGACAACCACCCAGGAAGAAGGTGAAGAAGAAACACTAAACCCCGGGGACATCAAGCACATAGACATTGTACAGATGCAACTGGTTGACACAAAGGAATTCTATTATACATACGAGCCGGACACCCTTGGTACTGACAGGGTTGAGCCGCAATATCTTTGGTTTGCAGGAGGCGGACTGGGTACAAAGCGCTACCTGAACCTACAGCTTTCCATACAGGCATACAACCCGGAAAAGCACTCTTTCGTAATGGCTTATAACCTGAGCCGGGAGACACCTCTGGAGGATGGTTACTATTGTCTGGAATTGCATCATCAGGCAAAAGATGATCCTTTATACAACAATTACAATACCCTGATATCATATCCTCTTGAGGGTCCTTGCGTAGAGGAAGGAGTTAAAGGATTGAAAATAACAGTAAACACTATAAACCAGGGAATTAAGGTATATACACTCGATTATTGATTTGCTTTTCGGTTAAATGCAGTTTTGCTCCGCCCCGCTTTTTAAGCGGGGTTTTTTTATTTTTGTAGAAAATACGATTATGAAGCACTTTGCCTTTTTGATTGCAGCCATGACGGTGATTGGCTCCTGCAGTCCGGGACCGGATGAACTGACACTGATGGTTGGCACTTATACCACCGGGAATAGCTACGGGATCTACTCCTGCAAATTCTCCCTCCAAACGGGGGACTTACTATTGCTTGACAGTACTGCAGCAGACAATCCTTCGTTTCTGACAGTGGCAGCGGGTAAAAGCACGGTATACGCTGTTCACGAAAGTGGTCCTGCCTCTGCTGTATCTGCTTATGTTCCAGGCGGTGAAAACGGTGATCAGCAAACGCATATACGCAAAGATGATAACAGCGGCCTGCAACAGCTTTGGCGTATAGAAAATCCCGTATCGGACCCCTGTCATGTGGCCGCAGATCCTGCGGGAGCTTATGTGGTCACGGCAGACTATTCTTCTGGCACCGTCACTTTTTATGGAATGGAAGGAAACGGTATTGAACAGCGATATGCATTCACAGGATCAGGACCCGATGAGCGAAGGCAACGCTCATCACATGTCCATTGTGTGGTTTTTTCTCCCGATGGCGAACATCTTTTTGCAACCGATCTGGGAGCTGACCGGATTTATGTTTTTGACAAAGATTCAGCTGATATTCCCCTACTCAAAGACACAGTTGACCTTGCACCGGGAAGCGGTCCCAGACACATGGTATTCAACAATAACGGCAACAGGGCTTACCTGATTAACGAACTTTCGGGTATGGTAAGTGTTTTTGAACACGAAAAAGGAAAACTGAACCTGATACAATCTATAGAGGCAGACACCTGCCAGGCCCGCGGGAGCGCGCACATAGCCCTTTCAGGTGATGGCCGGTTTCTTTACGTTTCTACCCGGCTGCAGGGAGACGGACTGGTCATATTCGGCGTGGATCCTTCAAACGGCACTCTTGCCAGGGCAGGATACCAACCCACAGGAAGTCATCCCAGGCATTTCTTAATTACCCCGGATGATCATTGGGTGCTTGTGGCCTGTAAGAATGAAAACCAGGTAGAGGTATACAGCCGGCATGTATCATCTGGGCTGCTTTATGATACCGGGAAACGTATGAGGCTGGAACAGCCTGTCTGTATAGGGGTTTTGTAGTACCACTCCCTGGTCTTGCCGTACCAGGCCGGGCTACAGTATCAGGAAAGTTGGCTCCTTGTGTTTGATGAAAGTCCCTTCATCCAGTTCCCTGAAGGCCAGTTCAAGTTCTTCTTTTGTGTTCATGACTATTGGACCGCCCCATGAAACCGGTTCATGCATGGGTTTCCCCGCTATGACCAGGAATCGTGCACCCTCTTCTCCGGAAAGGGCACCTACCATATCGTTTGCTTCTTTTGGCGTTCCGGCAGGTGCCATGAGCATGGCACATCCCTTTGTTTCAAAAGAATCCAGCCCTTCTGCCTGTAGCTTGCCATCCAACAGGTAGAAGAATAAAGTGTGACTGTTGGGCGTCTGGTCAGATTCCCACCAGGTATTAGGTGCCAGGGTAACATCCAGATATTGCACCTCCCTGAAGCCTCCGTCCATGGGCCCTTTATGACCTTTAAAACTTCCAGAGAGCACCCTTACCACCGCTCCGTCGGAGTTCACCACCGGTACGTCTTCCTGAAGGATATCCCGGTATGTGGGAATGGTCATTTTTTCAATGGCAGGCAGGTTGACCCACAACTGGCAACCCAGCATGCGTGGAGAAGCTTTTGGCATTTCCTGGTGAATGATCCCGGACCCGGCTGTCATCCACTGGCATTGCAAATTGCCTATGGTTCCTTTATTTCCCAGACTGTCCATGTGTTCTATGGAGCCTTCCACCAGGTAGGTCACCGTCTCTATTCCGCGGTGAGGATGCCATGGGAATCCCCTTGTATAATCATCCGGATCTGTGGAGTCAAAACCGTCCAGCATCAGGAATGGATCGTATTGTTGAATGGTTTTAAGGCCCAATACCCTGCGTAACCTCACACCTGCCCCGTCTACAGCATCCCTGCCACGATCGGTGCGTATGCAAATTCTTTTCTTCATACAAATATCTACGTTATGATTCAAGGAGTAACAACTCTTCCTGAGTGAAAGCAGGAGCAGTGGTTGATCCAAGGTTTTCTTCCAATTGTTCTATAGTTCTGGCACCTATGAGTACCGAGGTCACACGGGGATCTTTCAGCAGCCAGGAAATGGCCATCTGGGATAGTGTTTGCCCTCTTTTGTCGGCCACCTTCTTCCAGCGCCTTACCATGTCCAGCACCTCGGGCGTTATGTTTTGCCGCCTGAGCGCCCCTGAAGGCCTGGCAACCCTTGATCCGGCAGGTATGCCATCCAGGTATTTCCCTGTAAGTATTCCCTGTGCCAGCGGTGAGAAGGCTATGCACCCCACTCCTTCTTTTTCCAGCAGGTCAAGCAAACCCTTTTCCACCTTGCGTTCCAGCAGGGAGTATTTGGGCTGGTGGATCAGACAAGGCGTACCCATGCTGCGGAGGATGGCAAACGCTTTCTTTGCCTTGTCTTCCGGGTAATTGGAAATCCCTGCATACAGGGCTTTCCCGCTATGCACGGCCTGCGAAAGGGCTCTCATGGTTTCTTCCAGCGGGGTGTCCGGATCGTGCCTGTGGGAATAAAAAATATCCACATAAGGCACTCCAATCCGCTGCAGGCTCTGGTCCAGGCTGGCGAGCAGGTATTTGCGCGAGCCCCAGTTTCCGTAAGGCCCGGGCCACATGTCGTAGCCCGCCTTGGTGGAAATGATCAGCTGGTCACGGTAGGCAGCCAGATCCTGGCGTAAAACTTTTCCGAAATTGTTTTCGGCCGAGCCGTAAGGAGGGCCGTAATTATTGGCCAGGTCAAAATGGGTGATCCCGCAGTCGAATGCCCTGAGGATTATTTCGCGTCCGTTGGAAAAATCGTCCACGTCTCCGAAATTGTGCCACAGTCCAAGGGATATGGCAGGAAGCTGAAGTCCGCTACGGCCGCAGCGGCGGTAGGGTATCTGATCGTATCTGTTTTCAAGTGGTATGTAACTCATAATATGCAAATATAATCTTATTTTTGCAGGTAAATATCAGCCATGAAACATAAATGTTACTTAAGAATCCTCCTGTTCCTGACGGCCGGAATGTTACTGAGCACAGGACTGGGGGCACAGCAGTACCCCTTCCACGACAAAGAGCTTTCTGACAGCATGCGCGTTGACATCCTCCTGGATATGCTTACCGTGGAAGAGAAGATCAACCTCCTGTCCACCAACCTGGGCGTGCCGCGCCTGGGAATCCGCAATTGCTTTCACTCGGAAGGATTGCACGGCATGGCTCTTGGTGGTCCGGCCCACTGGGGCGGCAAAGAGGACGCCCCTACCACCACATTCCCGCAGTCTTACGGCCTGGGGTCCACCTGGGATACTGACCTGATACGGAAAGTGGCCGAAGTGGAGGCGCATGAGATCCGATACTACACCCAACGCAGGGAAGACCCCAGGGGCGGCATGGTCATGCGGGCTCCCAATGCCGATCTTGCCCGGGACCCGCGCTGGGGAAGGACCGAGGAAAGCTTCGGCGAGGACGCATACCTGGGAGCGCGGATGACCGTGGCCTTTATCAGGGGCTTGCAGGGAGATGATCCCCTCTACTGGAAGAGTGCCTCGCTGATGAAACATTTCATGGCCAACAGCAACGAGGACGGCCGTGATTCCACCTCCTCGAATTTTGATGAAAGGCTGTTCCGTGAATATTATTCATATCCCTTTTATAAAGGCATCACAGAAGGCGGCTCCCGCGCCATCATGGCTTCCTACAATGCCTGGAACGGGATTCCCATGACCATACATCCCCTATTGGAGGAAATCACCCGCAAAGAATGGGGAAACAACGGTATCATCTGTACCGACGGCGGTGCACTTCGCTTGTTGGTTACCGCTCACAAAGCCTTCCCCACCCTGTGGGAAGGGGCAGCTGCCGTGGTCAAAGCCACCGTGGGACAATTTTTGGATGATTATCTTTTAGCTGTAAATCAGGCTATTACTTACGGAATTCTTACCGAAAAAGACATCGACAATGCCATACGTGGTAACCTTTATGTGGCTCTGAAGCTGGGTTTGCTGGACAGCCCCGGGGATTACGCGGCACAGCCCTATACCGGCATTGGTGTGAGTGAAACGGATAAACCCTGGGAAAAACAGGAAGTCAGGGATTTTGTGCGCCTGGTGACCGCCAAATCTGCCATCCTGCTGAAAAACAAACCGGCCCGGGGAGGACAGATTCCCCTGCTTCCCCTGGATCCGGGCAAGATACGTTCCATTGCCGTCATAGGTCCACGGGCCGATGAGGTGATCTTTGACTGGTACAGCGGCACACCGGCCTATACTGTAACCATCCTGGAAGGGATCCGTAATGCCGTCGGGCCGGATGTGGAAGTATTATACGAACCGTCCAATACCATGGACAAGGCATATATTGCGGCTTCCAAAGCCGATGTGGCCGTGGTATGCATAGGCAACCATCCCTACGGCACCAACGCCCGGTGGTTCTATTCGCCGGTCCCCAGCGACGGACGGGAAGCCGTTGACCGCAAGGCGCTCACCCTGGAGCAGGAAGACCTGGCCAAAGTGGTCCTGAAGGCCAATCCGAATACGGTGCTGGCTCTGGTAAGCAGCTTTCCCTTTACCATCAACTGGTCCGAGGAACACATCCCGTCCATAGTGCATATTGCGAACAATTCACAGGAGCTGGGCAACGGACTTGCCGATGTGCTGTTCGGGAAAGTGAATCCCGCCGGCAGGACCACCCAGACATGGGTCAGGGATATTACCGACCTCCCCCCCATGATGGATTACAATATCCGCAACGGAAGAACGTACATGTACTTTAAAGGGGATCCGCTGTATCCCTTTGGGTATGGATTGAGCTACACCACCTTTTCATATGGTTCGCTCAATATGCCGGAAAGCTTTACCGACTCGGTTCAGATAGAAATAATGATCCGCAACACCGGAACTCTTGACGGAGAAGAAGTGGTGCAATTATATGCGGCTTATCTTTCTTCTGCAGTAGAACGTCCGGTCAGGCAGCTGGCAGGGTTTGAACGCGTGCTGATACCTGCCGGGAAGTCCCGGAAAGTCACCCTGACGCTCAAGGCTTCCGATTTGGCATACTGGGATGTTGAAAAACAAAGGTTTACGGTTGAAAAAGGCACTGTGAGGATCCTGGTGGGAAGTTCCTCGGCAGACATAAGGTCAGAGGGAGTACTCGAAATAAAGTAAAAAAAAGTATCTTTGCTGACTGATTTATTCCATACTTTTTTATGATCTTATTAAACAGGGAATTAACCCTGAAAAATATTGAAGACCTCCTCTTTGATGAAGAAACCATATCATTGGATAAGGAAGCCATAGACAGGATAGTCCGATCCTTTGAATTTCTGAGAGAGTTTTCTAAAGAAAAAGTAATATACGGGATCAATACGGGATTCGGCCCCATGTCACAGTTCAGGGTGGATGACCGCAATCTGAAGCAACTTCAGTATAACCTGATCCGATCTCATGCCGCCGGTACAGGAGAAATCCTGACCGACCTCCAGGTCAAGGCTGCCATGATAGCACGCCTGGTCACATTTGTCCAGGGTTGTTCCGGTGTCCACTGCTCACTTCCCTTATTGCTGGTGGAATGCATCAACCGGGAAATACTACCGGTTATTCCGCAACACGGCAGTGTGGGTGCCAGCGGAGACCTGGTACAACTTGCCCATATGGCCCTGGCCCTGATAGGTGAAGGGGATGTGCATTACCGCAGTAAGACAAGGAATGCCGGAGAAGTTCTGAAAGAAAACGGGCTGGAACCGCTGCAGATACATATTCGTGAAGGACTGGCCATTACAAACGGGACGTCTGTAATGACCGGGATCGGGCTCTTGAATCTTTTCAGGGCTAAAAGACTGATGCAGTGGGCTATGTCTGCTTCTGCCCTGGTCAATGAAATAGCCGGATCCTATGATGATTTCCTGTCTCCTGTGCTGAACGGCAAAAAACGCCATAGCGGGCAGCTTTTCATTGCCCGTCAACTGTCTTCCATGCTCAGCGAAAGCCACTGCCTCAAAAGAAGGCAGTCCTTCCTGTACAACAAAGAAGTCAACGGAGACAAGGTGTTCCGGGATAAGGTGCAGCCATTCTACTCGTTACGTTGTGTTCCCCAGATACTGGGCCCTGTGGCAGATACGCTTGAATATGCCGAGCGTGTACTCCTGGAAGAGTTGAATTCTTGCTGCGACAACCCGGTGGTGGATCCTGAAACCGAAAATGTTTACCATGGTGGAAATTTCCATGGTGATTACGTTTCGCTGGAAATGGACAAAATGAAGACGGTGGTTACCAAAATGACCATGCTCATGGAAAGGCAGCTCAATTACATCTGCCACGACAAAGTAAACCAGATACTGCCGCCGTTTGTTAACCTGGGTGTTCCCGGTTTGAATTACGGCATGCAGGCTGCCCAGTTCACAGCCACATCCACAACAGCTGAATGCCAAACGCTGAGCATGCCCAACTACATCCATTCCATCCCTAACAACAATGACAATCAGGATGTGGTGAGCATGGGCACAAACTCGGCCATTATTACAGCCCGTGTCATAGAGAATGCCTTTCAGGTTACCTCTATTCACCTGATGGCCCTGGCACAGGCGGTCTCCTGCCTGGGTATAAGGGAAAAACTCTCCCCTCCCACCATGTCTGTATATCATAAGATCCGCGAAATCTTCCCTGCAGTGTCAGAAGATGTGGCACTGTATCCCTATATCGCCAAGATTGTTGATTACATCACCCACAATAAACCGTAAGATCATGAAATATGCTTTGGTTACGGGAGGTTCCCGCGGCATTGGACGCGCTGTTTGTACTGCTCTTGCAAAAGAGGGATATGCCGTGATTGTCAATTATGCTAAAAACCGGGAAGCAGCAGAGGAAACCGTGGAAATGATAGCTTCAGAAGGGGGTACGGCACAGTTGCTGCAATTCAACGTGGCTGTAAAGGAAGAAGTGGACAATGCCCTGGATGCATGGGAAAATGAACATCCGGGAGAATATATAAGTGTACTGGTCAACAACGCGGGTATCAGGGAAGACAACCTGATGATTTTCATGCAGGACGAACAATGGAACAATGTGCTGGAGACCAACTTGTTCGGTTTTTTCTATGTCACCCGGAGGGTGTTAAAGAACATGTTAACCAAACGTTACGGCAGGATCGTTAACGTGACTTCTCTGTCCGGTCTGACCGGGTTGCCGGGACAGACAAATTATGCGGCTTCAAAGGCCGGTCTTATAGGGGCTACACGGGCCCTGGCCATGGAGGTGGCTCCCAGGAAAGTTACCGTCAACTGCGTGGCTCCCGGTTTTATTGAAACCGATATGACCAGGGATATCAACCAGGACGACCATAAGGGTAGGATACCGGCCGGACGTTTTGGCAAACCCTCAGAAGTGGCTGCTGCCGTTGTCTTCTTTGCCGGTGAGAGTGCTTCATACATAACCGGGCAGGTATTGTCTGTGAACGGAGGTTTATATACATAGGAAGTGATCATGAGACGAGTCGTTATAACCGGAATAGGCATTTATTCATGTATCGGGACCCAAAAGGAAGAAGTCCGGAATGGCCTGTACAATGGAAGAAGCGGCATAGGCATTGATCCTGCAAGGACAGCTTATGGATACCGGTCTCCGCTTACCGGGATTGTTCCGCGGCCTGATCTTAAAGAAGCCCTTACCCGAAGGCAAAGGATCTGCCTGCCCGAAGAAGGTGAATATGCCTACATGGCTACCAGGGAGGCGTTGCAGGATGCAGGAATTGAAATGGATTACCTGGAAAAGAACGAGACAGGCATTTTGTACGGTAACGATTCCTCCAGCAAAGCCGTGATTGAATCGCACGAGATATGCGTAGAAAAGAAAGACACTACCCTGCTGGGTTCCGGTGCCATCTTTCAGTCCATGAACTCGACGGTGACAATGAACCTGTCTACCATATTCAGGCTCCGCGGGATCAATATGACCATAAGCGCAGCCTGTGCCAGCGGTTCCCACACTATCGGGCTGGGTGCCATGTTCATCCGCCTGGGCCTGCAGGACCTGATCGTCTGTGGCGGGGCACAGGAAACCAATGTCCTGAGCATGGCCAGCTTTGACGGATTGAACGCCTTTTCCCTGAGGGTTGACCAGCCGCAGAAAGCATCACGTCCCTTTGATAAGGGACGTGACGGCCTGGTACCCAGCGGAGGTGCAGCCACTGTCATCCTGGAAGAATATGAACATGCAGTAAAACGCGGAGCGCGAATATATGCCGAGGTGGCGGGTTACGGCTTTTCTTCCAACGGAGTGCATATATCCCAGCCCAGCGAAGAAGGCTCGGCAACAGCCATGGCCCGCGCCCTGGCCGATGCTTCCATGAAACCTTCCGATATTGATTACATTAATGCCCATGCCACCTCTACTGTCCTGGGAGATGCTTATGAAGCCCTTGCCATTGACAGGGTATTCGGAGAGCAGAAAACTCCTGTAAGTTCCACTAAGGGGATGACGGGACACGAGTGCTGGATGGCCGGTGCGAGCGAGGTTGTCTATACCCTTCTGATGATGAGGGATTCCTTTATCGCACCCAACCTGAACCTGGAAGAACCCGATGAAAATTCAAAAAAATTGAATATTATTGTCAAAACAATAGATAGAAAACTGGATACGTGCCTGTCCAATTCATTTGGGTTCGGAGGTACCAACAGCGCACTTATACTGAAAAAAATTTAGCACGAACAAAAAGAGCATGAACAGGAAGGAAATCATTGAAATCGTTAACAGATTCCTGGCAGAGGATATTGAAGTAGACCCCGAAGCCCTTAAAGAAGAAGCATTTCTTAAAGAAGACCTGGGTATTGACAGCCTGGATTTTGTTGATATTGTTGTGGTGGTAGAGCAGAACTTTGGATTTAAGATCAAACCGGAAGAAATGTCAAAAGTGAAGACACTATCGCAGTTTTACGACTATATTGAAGCAAAACTTAACGCAAGTTGATGTCAGAAAAGAAACCGGCATGGAAAGGCACCACAGGCGGGGGAAATTTTGGACAACGGGCTTTGCTCCTTTTGTTCCGTTATGTGGATATCCGGGTAGGTTATGCAATACTGGGCCTGGTCATACCCTTTTACATGATTTTCAACCGGTCTGGTTACAAGGCCATTAAGGATTACTTCAGACGCAAAGGCTATTCAGGGAATATTAATTGCCACATTTACAGAAATCATTACCTGTTCGGGCAGATGATGATGGACAGGTTTTACCTCTTCGCCCGGAAAGAGAACATTTTCAAATCCAGGGTAACTGATTGGGACCAATTTACCGAATTGCTCAAGGGCGAGGGTGGTTTTCTGATTTCCGGAGCCCATACGGGAAATTTTGAGATCTGCGGGTATTTTTTGCAACAACGGCTCAAAAAGCTGAACGCAGTGGTTTATGGGGGAGAATCGGCTTTCATGCAGGAAAACAGGGCCGAGGCCCTTTCGGGGAATATGGCCGAACTGATCCCCGTATCGCCCGATATGTCTCATTTGTTTGCCATTAAAACGGCACTGGAAAAAGGGGAAATGATAAGCATGCCAAGCGACAGGCTTTTTGGAAGCACCAAATCCTTTTCCTTTCCCTTTCTGGGTTCACCGGCCAATTTCCCCATGGGGTCGTTCCTGCTGGCAGCCCAGCTGAATGTTCCCATGGTTTCGCTTTACGTGATGCGTGAGCGGGGCATGACATACCACATTATCTGCAAACAGATAGCCGTTGACCGCTCGAAATACCGGAATTCCAGGGAAATTGCCCGTGCGCTTTGCCAGGTCTATGTACAGCAACTGGAAGATGTACTGAAAGCATATCCCCACCAGTGGTTTAATTTTTATGATTTCTGGAACAACACCACCATATGATTCAAACTGACGACATCCGGGAATTGCTGCCGCACCGTCCGCCTTTTATCATGGTGGACCGGCTGACTGCTTACGGGGAGAATTTTGCTTCTACCGATATGTTCATCACAGAGGACAATATTTTTTGCCGGAATGGTTATTTTTCGGAAGCCGGCATGATGGAAAACATAGCCCAGACCTGTGCGGCCCGCCTGGGATACAAAAGCCTGGCCAATAATATGCCTGTTAAACTGGGTATTATAGGGGCTGTTAAGGATTTCAATGTTTTCTTTTTACCCGTGCCCGGGGACCTGCTCGTAACCGATATTCAGATTGAGCATGAAGTTTTCAATGCCATATTGCTCAAGGCCGAAATCCGTTGCAACGGTAAAACAGCCGCCACAAGCCACATGAAATTGTTCTTAACCGATATTGACAGCCAGAGAGATGAAGACAATCAATAAACTAACGGAGAGCAAACAGATATTGATACGGTTCAGCGAAGTGGATTCCATGAGCATTGTCTGGCACGGATCGTATGTCCAGTATTTTGAAGATGCACGGGAAGCCTTCGGAAGAAAATACGGATTAACCTACCAGACTTATTTTGACAATGGTTATTATGCTCCCCTGGTGGATATGAAGTTTGAATTTAAACATCCCCTGGAGTACGGTGACACAGCCCGCATTGAAATTGAATACATACCGGTAGAGGCAGCCAAGGTGATCTTCCAGTACAGGATCTACAGGGAAAAAGACAACAAGCTGGCAGCCACGGGATCTACCATTCAGGTTTTCCTGGACAGCCAGTACAGGCTGGTCTTGTACAGTCCGGAGTTTTATACAGAATGGAAAAAGAAAAACAATGTTTTATGATTAAGCCACTGGCATACAATATTGTTTCTCCCCTGGGGTTTTCCACCCAGGATAACTACGCAGCCGTACGCCGTGGTGAAAGCGGTGTTGTTCCCTGGCATGACCCGGCAGGCACCCCTGTTGCCCAATCGCGCCTGGACAATGACAAGCTGCAGGATGCTTTTGAAAAACAGTGCAAACCCTCTCAGAAATACACCAAACCGGAACAGGCCATGCTCCTGTCTGCCTCACTGGCAGTGGCAGAGGCAGGAATTGACCCCGCATCTGCCCGTACAGGATTTGTGCTTTCCTCTACAAAAGGGAACATTGAACTGCTGGGAACACCAGATCACGGATTTGGCAGGGATCGCATTCATTTGTGGCATACGGCCGGATTGCTGGCCGCCTGGTTTAACAATCAGAACCTTCCTTTAACCGTTACCAATGCCTGCATATCGGGAGCTGTTGCACAGATTGCCGCGCTAAAAATGTTGGAAAACGGAATCTATGACCATGTGGTGGTTACCGGGGTTGACATGGCTTCTGACTTTATTGTGGCCGGATTCCAGTCTTTTAAATCCCTGGATCCTGAACGTTGCCGTCCATTTGATTCACGCCGCAAAGGATTGAATATTGGAGAGGCGGCTGCTACGATCGTTTTTGGCAAAGCAGACGGAAAAGGTATCTCTTTGATCCGGGGAAATATCCGCAACGATGCCAATCACATATCCGGTCCCTCACGAACCGGTGAAGGATTGTTCCGGGCACTGTGCCGTACCCTGGAGGACCTGCCCCCGGATGAGATCGCGTTCATCAGTGCGCACGGAACCGCTACCCCTTTCAACGACCAGATGGAAGCCATTGCCATTGACAGGGCAGGACTCCGGCACCCCCCCGTCTTTAGTCTTAAGGCCCATTTTGGGCACACCATGGGAGCTGCCGGCGTACTGGAAAGCATCATTTCCATGAAAGCCCTGGAAGAAGGAATCATCCTGCCATCGCTGGGGTATGAAGAACCGGGGATTGAAGGAGAACTGAATGTAAGCACTGCCACGGCTCACACCAATAAACGATACATAATAAAGACATTGTCGGGTTTTGGAGGATGCAATGCCGCCTTACTTTATCAGAAACATTCATGAAGAAGATCACAGCGTATAGCCGGTTAACTGATTCTTTGGTAAGTCTGAACGGGATCCCTTGCAACATCTCGTTTTCCAGTGAGCCGGGACCGGGCCGCCTGGTAGAAATCTACCGGTTTCTGGAGGCAGGTTATCCAAAATTCTTCAAGATGGACAACCTTTCCAAAGCCGGTTTCCTGGCATCTGAAATGGTCCTGCGATCACTGCATTACGATATGGAATCCCCGGACGAAAGCACGGCTGTTGTTTTTGCCAACCGGTCTTCTTCACTGGACAACGATAAAAGGTTCCAGGAAACCATAAGCCGGGATAATTACTTTCCGAGCCCGGCTGTTTTTGTGTACACGCTTCCCAACATCGTAACGGGAGAAGTGGCCATCCGGAACAAAATTATGGGCGAAACATCTTTTTTCATACTCGAATCGTTTGATGCCGAAAAAATGATGATATTTGCCGACTGGGCTTTTTCTTCTGCCGGAATCCGCCGTGTTTTGTGCGGCTGGACCGAGTACCTGGACGGGCATTGCGACGTACTGGTGATGATGGTGGAAAAAGAAAGCGATCAGGGAATGGATTTTAACAAACAAAACATTAATAATATTTACAGAACCTAAAATGGAAACATTGATTTTTGACCTGAAAAAGCAGATTATTGAAGCTTTGAATCTCGAGGACATTACCCCGGATGACATCGACACCAATGCTCCCCTTTTTGTTGAAGGCCTGGGCCTGGATTCTATAGATGCACTGGAGTTGATCGTGTTGATGGAAAAACAATACGGCATCAAACTGGAAGATCCCGGAAAGAGTAAGGAAATATTCCGTTCTGTTGCCACCATGGCAGACTACATCAGCAAAAACCGTAAAAAATAAGAAACCTGGCAATGAAGGTATACGTTACAGGATTCGGAATTATTTCTGCACTGGGTTTGGGTGCCGGGGCTACACTCGGTGCACTGTCCAACCGGCAGAGCGGCGTTGGTCCGTTGCACTGGCTGGAAACCATGCATTCCCACCTGCCCTGCGCCGAGGTACCTTTCAGTACACAGGAATTGCGAAAAATGGCCGGTGTGGCTCAAGATAAGGTGATCACCAGAACGGCCCTCATGGGCATTCTCGCCTTGAGGGAAGCACTTGAAATGGCCCTCTGGAATGAACATAAGCCTTTGAACCCTGTCCTGGTATCGGGAACGACCGTTGGGGGAATGGAAAATACAGAGCGGTTTTTCCTGGACTTTATCTCCCCCGATACCAGCCATGACCATTATATCCTGGCCCACGACTGTGGCGTATGCACCCAGATGATCGCAGACCATTTCGGACATTTTGATATGCTCTCGACCCTTTCCACGGCTTGTTCCTCGGCAGCCAATGCCCTGATTCTGGCTGCGGACATGATCCGTACCGGTAGGACTTCGGTAGCCGTTGCCGGGGGGAGTGAATGCCTGAGCAGATTTCATCTGAACGGATTCAATACCCTCAAGATACTGGACAAGGATCCCTGCAGGCCTTTTGACAATACGCGCGCAGGCCTCAACCTGGGCGAAGGAGCCGCCTACCTGGTGCTGGAATCGGAAGAATCGGCTAAAGCACGGGGTGTGAAGCCCATCTGCCTGTTGTCGGGTTACGGGAATGCCTGTGATGCTTACCACCAGACTGCTTCCTCACCCGAAGGCGACGGGGCGGTCCTTTCCATGAAAAAAGCCCTTCATGAAGCCGGCCTGACCCCGCAGCAGATAGATTATGTGAATGCACACGGTACGGGTACTCCCAATAACGATGAAAGCGAAGGAAAAGCCCTGATGCGTGTGTTCGGAGCTGATTCCGTTCCCCCTGTTTCATCTACAAAAGGTTTTACCGGCCACACGACCAGTGCTGCCGGGAGCGTGGAATCGGTAATTTCCATCCTTGCCCTGCTTCATAACTTTCTGCCTGCCAATCTGAACTACAGCAATCACATGGAGATGCTGTCTTTCAAACCCGTTACTGATGAGAAGCCTTCCCGGCCCTTGTCACATGTGATGACAAATTCCTTTGGATTCGGGGGTAATGACACAACCTGCATTTTTTCAAAAATTTGACCACTATGGGTGTATATATACAGGCTGCAGCGCAGATATCGGTACAGAATCCCCTGTGTGACGACTGGCTGGACAATCCCATTCAATACCAGGTTCCTTACCAAAGGGCGATAGAGGCCGATTACAGGCAATTCCTGGATCCCGTTGCTTCCCGCAGGATGGGCAGGATCCTGAAAAGGGCCATTGCCACCTCCATGACCGTGGTGACATCCTCTGGCATCACCAATCCCGATGCGATCATTGTGGGAACCGGCCTGGGTTGCCTGGAAACTACAGAAAGATTTTTGCTCGCCCTGGTTCAGGAGGGAGAAGAATTCCTGCAACCGACCAACTTTATCAATTCCACGCACAATACCATTGCATCCCATATAGCGGTGCATCTGAAATGCAATGCCTACAACAGCACTTATGTGCACCTGGGAGTTTCCTTTGAAAGTGCCCTGCTGGACGCTTTCATGCAATTCCAGCTGGGTCGCATACATTCGGCCCTGGTGGGAGGCCATGATGAACTGATCCCCAACTATTTCTATATTTTGGACAAAGTCGGATTCTGGGAAGGGAAGCTGGCTTCTGAATGTGCCGTAAGCTTTATGTTGAGCGATAAGCCGGGTAATCATCCCATGGCCCGGATCCGGGAGGTGGTCCTGTTGCATGACGCCGATGAAAAACGTTTGGACGATGCCATAAACCAGGTGTGTGAACGCCTGAGTACAGTAAGGAAGGACTGGATCAGTCCCCCGTCAGTCAGGCCCATATTCGGGGAGTCTTTCACCAGTCAGGCCTTTGAAATGTATGCAGCTGCGGTAAAAATGCAACGCGGCCTGATTGCAGACAACATCCTGCTGATAAACCAATATAGAGGAACCGAAACTTCTTTGATATTTTTATCAAAATGCTGAGATTCATACTTTTATCCCTCGCACAAACCTTTTTACTGGCATCCGGTCAGGTGTGCCTGAAAGTGTCTATGGAACGCATGGATAAATTCAGTTTCACCTGGGGGTATTTCAGGCAATTGTTTACAAACTGGGCCTTTGCCCTGACCGGGCTGTTTTTTATCAGTGCCACGGTCCTGTGGATGTACATCCTCAAACATTATCCATTCTCCATAGCCTACCCCATAACCAGCTTTGCCTATGTATTTGGCATGCTTGCTGCATTTTTCATATTCAGGGAAGCCATACCCCCTACCCGCTGGATAGGTGTTGCCCTGATTGTGGCGGGTGTGTTTTTCCTGTTAAAACAATAGAATCATGACAAGCCTCCTCTTTTCCCTGCTGCTCCTGTTTCTGCCCGGATCCGCACTGTGCGGAATCACGCTGCCGGAACAGGAACGTACGCAGCTAATGCCGGAGGCGCTAAAAAAAATTCACACCCTTGAATGCGACTTTCAACAGGAAAGGGAAGTATCCGTCTTAGCGGAAAAGGGCGTTTCCCGGGGCAGGCTGATCTATAAGAAAAACAAGGCGCTGCTCTGGCAGTACCAGGTGCCCGATTGCTCGGGCTTCCTGCTTCGAGCAGATGTTATGACCATTCTGGACCCTACCGGCAAACCGCTTTCCGATGACGGTTCATCCGGATTGTTCAGGCATATCGGCCGGATCATACTCATGGGGATAGATGGCAGTATCCTGGAAAACAAAGAACTATTTGTCCCGGAAAACATCCCCTCGGAAGATTACATACACATCAGGCTCATTCCCGCACAACGGGAGATGAAACGGCTGTTTTCAGACCTGGAGCTTTTTTTCCGTAAGGAAGACTATGTGATCCAGACAGTGGTCATAAACGAAACCTCGGGGGACAAGACAACGGTGCGCATGGGTAATATCCGGATCAACCGGCCCCTGGATGACAAAACCTTTGATGCTTATGTTTCTCAACAACCTTTACCGGATCGTTGACAAAGTGGTTTACGGGGAAGAAGCCCGGGTAACCATTTTGCTGAACAGGGACAGTGTCATTTACAAAGCACATTTTCCCGGGAACCCCATTACGCCGGGAGCCTGTATTGTAGAGATGGGCCGGGAGATTGCCTCGCTGATCCTGGAAAAGGACCTTGTCCTGGAAAAGGCCGATAATATTAAGTTCCTTACAGGCATCCATCCCGGGGAAACACCCCGCGTCGTATTCGTGTTACAGGTGCAGGAACAGGAGAAGGGAAGATGGAGGGTCCGTGCAGAAGTCAGGGATGGTGACAATATAATGACCAAAATGACCTTATGTCTGAAAGAGATGCTGTCTGTGTGATCATTCCGACGTATAACAATGCGTCATCGATACTGCAGGTCGTTGAACAGGCCATGGGGTATTGCAGGAATCTGATTGTGGTCAGTGACGGTTCCACAGATGGTACCCCGGAATTGCTGGAAACATTGCCCGACAAGCCGGAGATCATATCATACAAAAAAAACAGGGGAAAAGGATATGCCCTCTCCCGTGCGTTTGCCTATGCCCGTTCAAGGGGTTACCGTCATGCCATCACCCTGGACGCAGACGGCCAGCACTACCCGGAAGAGATACCCCGTTTTATCAAGGCAATGGAAGAACATCCCGGAGCTGTTATTGTGGGAAGCCGTTCCCTGAACCAGGAAAACATGCCCAGGGAAAACACCTTTGCCAACCGTTTTTCCAATTTCTGGTTTACCTTGCAGACTTTTATACGACTGCCGGACACTCAGACGGGATACCGGCTCTATCCGCTGTACAGGATGCAGAAAATGCATTTGTTCACAAGCCGGTACGAGACAGAGCTCGAGATCCTTGTCAGACTTGCCTGGAAAGGTGTGCCTGTTATTCCCCTGCCCATAAAAGTATTTTACGCACCTGCCGGGGAACAGGTATCGCATTTCAGGAAGGGCCGTGATTTTTTAAGAATATCGCTGCTTAACACTGTGCTCACCCTGACGGCACTGGTCTATGGTTATCCATCATTATTCCTGCATAAATGGTTCAAACGTTCCTGAAAATATTCGACTATTTCCGCAGAAACACCAGATCGCTGTATCTTCTGTTGACTTTATGCGTTATCCTTTTGGCAGGAGGTCTTTTTCTGCTGCATTTTGATGAGGATGTCTCGGGATTCCTTGCCACCGGCAAAGAGCATGAACGGATTGGGTATGCCTACAGGAACATAGGCGGCTCAAACAAGATCATTGTCAGCATTGCCATGACAGACCAGACCGGGGAAACTGACCACGGCCTGCTCATGGATGCTGCAGACCATTTGGCTGGCCTGCTGGAAAAGGAGCCTGCGCGCCAACATATCAAAGCCATAACCTACAAGGCAGACCCTGCGCTGACCCTTGAGGTTGGTGATTTTGTGACCAGTCATATGCCATATTTCCTGGAGGAAGAGGACTATGTGCGGATTGATTCCCTGCTGCAGCCACAGGTTATGGAACAGCAGATCATTCGTGTGAAGCAGAACCTTCTTTCTCCGGCCGGCATGATGCTCAGGAACACCCTGCTGACCGATCCGCTGCTGTTCTCGGGGCCACTGCTCCAAAGACTGGAAGGTTTCAAGCCCTCGGAGCACTTTACCATCCTCTCGGATTACCTGTTCTCAGGCGACGGCAATGAAGCTGTGCTGACGATCGAATCACATTATCCCCCGGGAGATACCGGGAATAACAAGAAATTAATCAAGGCCATTGGCCAGGCCATAGAAGAGATCCTGCCGGAATTTGACAACAAAGTGTCTGTCACTCCTTTCGGAGCTTCGTACATTGCCCAGACCAATGCCCAAAGGCTAAGGAAAGACACCTGGATCTCGGTGGCCATTGCCCTGGTGATCATAGGGTTCCTTCTGGCGTTCTATTTCAGGAATGCCCGCCAGATATTGCTCATTGGCGCCTCCATTCTGGCCGGTTCCCTTTTTGCCTTTTCCTTGGCCGGCGTGCTCACCTCCTCCCTATCCCTGATTGCCATCGGGGCCGGTTCGGTCATCGTGGGAATAGCGGTGAATTATCCGCTTCATTTTCTTTCCCATATCCGGGAGGGATATACGCCCAGGCAGACACTTGCCGATATCGTTTCCCCGCTTACAACCGGCAATATTACCACCGTTGGTGCCTTTCTGAGCCTGTTATTCCTTAGCTCACCGGCTATGAGGGGCTTCGGCCTGTTTGCCTCTTTGCTCCTTCTGGGCACCATCCTCTTTGTCCTGGTTTTTCTGCCTCATATGGTGCGCGCACCCGGATCTGTGTCCAATACCCTGAATTTCGGAAGACTGGCCGATTCTTCTCCGGAACGGAACCGGTGGATCGTGCTGGCGTTGCTTATAGTAACAATTGTTTTATGGGTGGGCAACAAGGGTGTTGTCTTCAACGCCGACATGCAGTCAATAAACTACATGACTCCCGTACAAAGGGAAAGCATGGAAAAGCTCCTGAACCAGACACAGGGTTCACAACATGTCCTCTATTACGTTTCGGAAGGAACAACCCTGGATGAGGCTTTAACGCGTTATGAAGCGTCCCGGCCGCAGATTGAGCCGTTCCGCCAATCGGGTATAGGTTCTTTCCTCCCCTCGCGTTCCATGCGCCAGGAGCGGATTGATCGTTGGAACGATTTCTGGAGCACACGCAAAGGTCCGTTCCTGGAACAATTCAATGCCCTGGCCAGCCAAAACGGATTCCGGGAAGGATCGTTCGCCCGCTTTGAAGAAATCCTGGAACGTTCCTACCCCACCGGTGAACTAAACGATTTTGGTCCTGTTCTGAATAACCTGGCTGCCAATTACATATCGGAAAAACCGGGGCGGAGCCTGGTTTATACCATGCTCCACATAAACGCTCAGGATGCCCCAGTCATAGAAGCGGAGCTCAGCACCCCGGGATCTCCGGCATTCGCCTTTGACACGGGATCGGTAACCCGGCTGATGATCTCTTCTCTTTCCTCGGATTTTGATTACGTGCTCTGGATCTGCGGTTTTATCGTATTCCTTTTCCTGACCCTTTCTTTCGGGCGTTTTGAACTGAGCGTGATCGCCTTCCTGCCGCTTGCCATTAGCTGGATATGGATACTGGGTATCATGAGCCTGCTGGGCCTTGAATTCAACATTGTAAATATTATTCTGGCAACATTTATTTTCGGCCTGGGGGACGATTACACCATTTTCATCACGGAAGGCATGATGCACGAGTATGCCTATGGCAAAAAAATGCTCAGCACCTACAAGAATACAGTGGCTTTGTCTGCGCTGATCATGCTGGCCGGGATTGGTTCCCTGATCGTGGCCAGGCATCCGGCCATGCGTTCGCTCGCCCAGGTGACGATAGTTGGAATGATATCAGTGGTGATCACATCCTATATAGTTCCTGCGTACCTGTTCCGTAAACTGGTGACCAAACGGGGTCATTACCGCAAGACACCCCTGACCTTATGGAATATGTGGTGGTCCTTCTGTGCCTTCACTTTCTTCCTGCTGGGGGTGGTTTTCCTTTCACTTTCCGGTGCAGTACTTGTGCTCCTGGGACGAAGGAACGAAAAAAACAAGCTTCGCTTTCACAGGATCCTTCAGAAAATGTGTAGATATGTGATAACCCACATACCCCAAACGCCCTTTCAGCTTCTCAACTATGAAGATGATGATTTTTCACGGCCATCGGTCATTATTGCCAACCACCAGTCTCACCTGGATCTGATGGCCATCATCATGCTCCATCCCAAAATCGTTGTCATGACCAACAACCGTGAATGGAATTCCCCGTTCTACAATATAATCCTCCGCTTTGCCGATTATCTCCCGATAGAAACCCTGAACACCCGCCGTGACCTGATTCATGAACGGGTCAGCCGGGGGTATTCTGTCATGATATTTCCCGAAGGAACGCGCTCGGCCGACTGTTCCATACTACGGTTTCACAAAGGGGCGTTCCACCTTGCAGAAGACCTGGGACTTGATATCACCCCGGTGCTGCTACACGGCTTCGGACACGTGCTCCCCAAGGAGGACCTCTTATTGCGCAAGGGAAAGATGACGGTGAAGATACTTCCCCGGATCAAAGCCAGTGACCTGACCTACGGAACAACATACCAGGAGCGTGCCAAGGCTGTCAGACAGCTCTTTATCAGGGAATATGATGCCCTTTGTACGAGCGTCCAGGATGCCGCCTATTTTGCCCCCACCGTACTTCACAACTACCTGTACAAGGGAAGGGATGTTTATGCCTCGGTACACCGATCAATGCAAAAAAACAGTAATTTTGCAGAACAGATCGAGGCTTTGCCTGTGAGCGGAGTTTGTTACCTGGAGGACCACAACCGCGGGGAATTTGCCCTGACAGCTTCACTGGTACGCAGGGATCTGAAGATAATCGCCTATATTGCAGATGCAAAAAAGCGGGAACTGGCGGCCCATTGCATATCAGTTCCGGAAAATTTAACCTACACAGACACACCTGAGACCGATGAGCAATAAATACCACGTAGTAATCATAGGAAGCGGACTGGGGGGACTGGTATGCGGGTACATTCTGTCCAAAAACGGGCTTCGGGTAGCTGTTGTTGAAAAGAACTCCCTGCCCGGAGGTTGCCTGCAGACTTTTGTCCGCAAAGGGGTCAAATTCGAGACCGGGATGCATTACATAGGCAGTATGGACGAAGGACAGCCACTGCAACGTTACTTCAAGTACCTGGCCCTGGCTGACAAGATCAAACTGAGCCGCCTGGAAAAAACAGGCTACGATGTAGTCTCCTATATGGGCGACCGCTATGCTTATGCCAATGGTCAAGATGGTTTTACAGAGACTTTGTCCCGGCACTTTCCCGGCGAGAAAAGCTCCATACAGATGTACATCCACCGGATGGAAGCCATAGCTGAACGTTCCCCATTGTACTCTTTCCGCAACATGGAAGCTCCTTACTGGCTGGACACCACCAATATGCAGATTGGTGTAGCGGAATATATCCGCTCTCTCACCGGGGATGAGAGGCTGCAAAATGTACTGGCAGGCATTATGCCTTTATACGGCGGTATCGCAGAAAAAACACCCCTGTATTACCATGCCCTTATAACCGATTTTTACAACAAAAGTGCCTTTCGTTTTGTGGGTGGAAGTGACATTGTTGTGCAACTGCTATGCGATTCCATTCGTCGTTTTGGAGGGGAAATAATGACCGGGATGCCTGTCACCAAAGTCGAATTCAATAATTCGGGAGCGACCGGGGTTACCCTGCTGAACAAAGAATTCCTTCAGGCGGAGCATGTGATATCGGACATCCATCCTGCCATCCTGATGGACATGATGGATACGCCCCTGATCCGCAAAGCTTACAAACAAAGGATCCGGAGCATAAAACAGACGTTGTCCAATTTTACCATATACATCAAATTCAAAAAAAATACGGTACCCTATCTGAATTACAACTTTTACCACTATCCAAAAAATTCTGTCTGGGACGGCCATTTTTTCTATATGCATATGTGCGATGAACCGGACCAGAAAACCGTACGCAGTGCGGTACTGTTCGAAAGCATGGCCTGGGACGAGGTAGCCCGGTGGAAAGACATGCCCCGGGGCAACCGCGGGGCCGAATACGAAGACTTCAAGGCAAGAAAGTCACAGCAGATGCTGTTGAACCTTGAAAAACAGTTTCCGGGAACTATCCGCCATATTGAAGACTACTGGACGTCTACCCCTTTAACATACAGTGATTATACCGGAACCCTGGAAGGTTCCATGTATGGAATCCTGAGGGATAAGAATGCTCACACCCAAACTTTTATTTCGCACCGGACCAAAGTACCCAACCTTTACCTTGCAGGACAAAACATCAACGCACACGGCATCATGGGAGTCATAATCGGATCGGTTCTCACATGCGGGGAAATCATTGATATTAATAACCTTACAAAACAAATTAAGAACGCTTAACGACAAACCATCAGTATGGCACAGAACATAAAAATGAAACTCATATACCCCCGTTGGGAAAAGCTTCCGGGACAGACAACCTTCAACCTTCCACCGCACGGTCCTGTTGTATTTGCAGCAGCGCTTCCGGAACGCGTTGATGTTTCTTTTACTGACGAGAATGTAGAATCCATTGATTTTGAAGAAGCATGTGATCTGGTGGGCATTTCCATGATGCTTTCCACTCAGGTGAAGCGAGGATGGGCTATAGCTGCCGAGTTCAGGAAAAGAGGAAAAAAGGTCATTTTCGGGGGCATTTCCACCATGCTTCATGCCGAGGAAACCCTGGAGTACGGCGATGCCGTTTTTTTGGGTGAAGCCGAGGGCCGCATGGAAGAATTGATAGGTGACTGGGAAAAAGGCCGGCTCAAAAAGGTATATAATTACATGGGGAAACTGCCTCCCATTGAATTGGTCGGTCCTGCAAGAAGAGATCTGTACAAAAGAGAACTATACAACCACAAGGGTGTACAGATGGTTGATTTGTTCCATGCCTCGCGCGGATGCCGTTTCAATTGCTATCCCTGCGCTGTATCTTACCTGGGAGGCCGTGTTTTCAGGCCCCGTCCCTTTGATAAAGTTGTTGAAGAAATGGCGGGTATTGATAACAACCGGCTGTTTATCGTAGACAATTCTCTGGCACAGAACAAAGAATGGGAAATGCAATTGTTTAAGGAAATCATTCCTTTAAAGAAGAAATGGGTAAGCCATACCATTGAAGATGATCCAAAGATCCTGGACCTTGCCGCACAGGCGGGTGCATGGTACGTTTATCAGGCCGTTTTTGACACTTCAGACTTCATCAGGGAACGCATCAGGCGGTACCACGATTACGGCATAGGAGTGGAAGGAACGATCCTTTTAGGCATGGACAACCAGTCGGAAGATGACATGCGCCGCCTTATTGACTTTTTGCTGGAGATTGATCTGGACCTTGCAGAGTTTACGATTCTTACCCCCTACCCGCATACAAAGGCCTATGAAGACCTGATGCGCAAGGGAAGGATCCTGGACTATGACTGGGACCACTACAATGCCGGACAGGTGGTCTACCAGCCCGCACAGGTTACCCCGGAAAAATTGCAGGAGTTGTATGAGTACGCCTGGAGTTCTTTCTACAGTAATGAGTCACAGGAACTGAAAATGACCAAGCTCTTTACAAGGGTCATGAGACGCGAAATGGAAGACGGTACCTGGAGGCCCCGCGACAGAAAACTGATGAATCAATCGTTCGGGAAAGAAGTCAAACGCAATATTGGAAATATCTGAACCCATGGAAGTTCAACACAAACATTTTGATGAAATTTTTGATTTTAAGGGCAAATGGGACGTTCCTTCAAAATGTGGATTGAGGATCCTGCATCACAAAGAAATCCCGGTAATCATTGCCACAGAGTTGTATAACAACAATCCGGGGTCATCTGTGACCTATGCCGGCGGTTTGCTGTTTGAGCAGATATGCACTGCAAAAGGACTTGATCCTGAGCGTGTTGTTTATATAGAATGCAATCCAGATACCCAATCAAGACTATCCTTTTATTCTGAGGAGTATTTCCGTGTGGATTTTAAACACCAGGATGGAAAATTCATCAACCCGAGCTATAATAAATTATCAGATGAAGAAATAAAAGATCTTGTTTTCCCATGAAAGTTTCAAAGTCTTTACTATCGGGCATTCTGATTCTTTTATCCCTTTCAGTGCAGGCGCAGGAGGTGTTGCGTCCCTGGGATGGGATCAGGAAAAATAGCCGCGTTCGCCTGTGGCATTATAATCCTGAATCAGAACATGCCCGTGGTTCAGGCATCATCATTCTGCCCGGGGGCAGTTACCACCACCTGGGTATCCGGAACGAAGGACACCATGTAGCCGCCAGACTGGCGCGGGAAGGCTATGCTGCCTTTGTACTTCGATACAGTACCGGTATGTATGGGCACACTTATCCAGTTATGATGGAAGACATCCAGAGAGCCGTAATGCTGGTCAAGGAAAATGCCTCTGAATACGGGATTAATCCCGATAGTGTGGGTTTGATAGGCTTTTCGGCCGGAGGACACCTTGCCGGATGGATGGGAACATATTACGATACGGATTACCTGGCCCGTTACGGACTGGATCCTGGCCATTCCCTGCAGCCTGCCTTTGTTGCCATGATCTATCCGGTGGTTTCCATGACAGACAGCCTTGCGCATATCCGCTCCCGCCGGAATCTGATAGCGGCGTCGCAACCGAATGATCTGACAAATAGTTTATCTTTGGAAAAGGTGGTACGACAGGATATGCCGCCGGTTTTCCTGTTGGCCTGTTTGGATGACCCCGTGGTAGATCCCCGTAATACGATACGCTACAGTGAGGCACTTGAAGAACAGAAGGTGCCCCACCGCCTGCTGCTCTATGAGCATGGAGGGCATGGTTTCGGCTATAAGCCCGGTAACTCGGATGAAATTGAGGAACTCTGGATACAGGAGTTCCTGCTGTGGCTGGATACAGAAATTAATCATTAAGTATAACTCCATGGACATCAAATATTCCTCTACACAAGAGATCAAGCTATTTCAGGAAACCCTGCTGCCCCGGGTACTCTCATACCTTCAGGAAAAGTCACCCTTTTACATGAGAATGTTCCAACGGGATAGGATTGATATCAGAAAGATCAGGACGCTGGAGGACCTTCGGGACATTCCATTCACCAATAAAAGTGACCTCCAGCGATACAATGAGGATTTTATCTGTGTCCCCAGGGAACAGCTGATAGATTACGTTACTACATCCGGAACCCTGAGCGACCCGGTCACCTATGCCTTCACGAACAATGATCTTGACAGGCTGGGCTATAATGAAAAGGTTTCATTTGAATGTGCCGGGGCAAAGCCGGGAGACATGGTGCAGCTGATGACCACCATGGATAAGCGTTTTGTGGCAGGCCTGGCTTATTACCTGGGCATGCGGAGCCTGGGCGCAGGGGTCATACGCGTGGGAAACGGCATTCCTGAGCTGCAATGGGATACCATCAACAGGATGAAGCCCGGTATCATTATCTGTGTCCCTTCGTTCATTCTGAAACTGATCGAATACGCCGAGGAAAACAACATCGATTACAGGAAATCCAGCATCCGGAAAGCTGTCTGCATCGGGGAGAACCTGCGGAACCAGGATTTTTCGCTCAATATCCTTGGCAGGCATATCCGGGAAAAGTGGGACATCGGGCTCATGTCCACCTATGCCTCGACAGAACTGGGTGCCACTTTCTGCGAATGTGAATACGGGAAAGGAGGACACCATCTTCCGGAACTGGTCATCTGTGAAGTGGTGGATGAGAAGGACCGCGTTGTGCCGCCGGGTGAAAGCGGCGAACTGGTGATCACAAACATCGGCCTGGAAGGAATGCCTTTGCTGCGTTTCAGGACTGGAGACCTTGTACGGTTCCACTATGAACCTTGCCAGTGCGGAAGGAAAACAATGAGAATCAGTCCTTTGTTGGGTCGTAAGAATCAAATGATCAAATTCAAGGGTACAACCCTCTATCCTCCTTCCATATTTGATATATTGGAAGACATACCTTTCATAAGCTGTTACCAGGTTGTATTATGCAGCAATAAACTGGGAACGGACGATGTGCATGTCAGGATATCCGTGAAGGAAGGTGATAGCGGCATCCCGGAAGATGTCATTAAAATGGTTAAAGACAAATTCCGTGCAAAGGTACGTGTTGCCCCCGGGGTGGAAATCGTTCCGGACAGGGAGCTCAAAGCCGAAGTTTATAGCGAAAAAGTGCGCAAAGCCGTTAAATTGATAGATAAGAGGAACAATGTCCCTGGATAAAAGATTTGACGACATTCGTCCCTATACCAATGACGAGATCCCTGCCGCCATGAAACGCCTTGCTTCAGAGCCACTGCTGGATAAGGTTTTTTCGTGGTTGTTTCCCGGACAGCCCGTACAGGATTGGAGGAATAAGCTACGCTCGGTCAAAAGCAACCTAGAGCTCCAGGAACGTATCATGCATCCTGCTGCAGAGAGCATCATTGGACAGACAATGAGCGGATTTTCCTTTTCCGGAGAAAATAATCTGCAGAAAGGAACAGGCACACTTTATATATCCAACCACAGGGACATTATTCTGGACGCCACCCTGCTGCTCCTGATCTTGTACCGGAAAGGATTCCCCACAGCAGAAGTATCTTTCGGCAGCAATCTAATGCAGTCTCAGTCCATTGTAGACGTGGGAAAATCCAATAAGATGTACAAGGTTTTCCGTAAATCGGGGAATATGCGGGATCTAGTCAAGAATTCAAGGCTTTTGTCAGATTATATCCGGTACAGGATAAACGGGGGCACCTCTATCTGGATTGCGCAACACGAAGGACGGAGCAAGGACGGGAACGACCTTACCGATCCCGGTCTGCTTAACATGCTATCCATGAGCATGAAAAAAGACCTGGTCGGCGCCCTTGCCTCACTCAATATTGTTCCGGTTGCTGTTTCTTATGAAATTGAACCTTGTGACGTCTTGAAAGTCTGCGAAACACAAAAGACCATGGAACAGGGCTTCTATAATAAAGCTCCCGGAGAAGACCTTGTCAGTATAGTGACAGGGATCACTCAAAACAAAGGGAGGGTACATATAACAGTCTGCCCTGCAGTCACCATCACCGACATTGAACCTTACAGAGACCTTCCACAGGCCGACTTTTTTCACCAGGTGGCAAAACTGGTTAATGAGCGGGTTTACCAGGGATACAGACTCTACGGTATCAATTACGCGGCTTGTGACAGGCTAAGAGGAACGACAGAATTCATGGAACATTATTCAGAAGAAGACATAACACTTCTTGATAGTCGTGAAAAGCTGCTCCCGGACTCTGATGATCAAACCAGCACTGCTCTCAGAGACCTGTTAAGGCGCCTGTATGCCAATCCGGTTCTGAACCGCATGAATATGACCTTATGAGTGTCATGGCAAAAAGAATGCAGAAAATTGTCCTTCTGATGATACTGGCAGCTGCCACAACGGGTGTTTCTGTTTATGGCCAGATGAAGCAGAAAACGTCAGCAGAACGCACCTCGGTTGGAAATATCATTCATTTTTTTTCTCAACCGGTGAATTACTCCCGTGAACAGGTTCATCCCTCAGAGGTTGTGATTTTCGCGGATTCACTGCCCGGGGTGAGATCTGAAGATCCGGCAGACAGGATCCTGGACTACGTCTGGGAATCACAACGTGAACCCGGCAGGACCCGTTTCGAGAAGCTAGAAGACGGAACGTACCTGGCCCGTCTGATATGGTCCCCGGGAATTGACGGGGAAGAAGAGCGCAAAGACTTCAGGAATCCTGATAAAAAACTCAGGGACAGGCCTATAAAAGATCTGGTATACTGTGATGGCATAGTGTACCGTGACGGTAAGTGGCTGGCCCCCTACCTGTATCATCCCAACTTTGGGATCACTGCCAACAGGGGAGTTATTTTTTTCAATAAAGACGGCGATTTGATCATCCGCGGAACAAAATGGGGTTTTTCCTCCACGGAATGTTTCAAGGCTGTAGAAATCGTACCCTGATCATTTGACCACCAAAACATTGGCCACACGCCTTTCTCCCTGGTTGTCAAAGAGCTTATTGTCCGATGGGTGATTAACCACCGATACCGGTTGCCGTGAATTCTTACGTACACATAATGTAGAGGAACCGCCCCCGTCCAGGTTGATGGCATCCCAGGCTCTGAGCCATCGCAGGACATGTTGCAGTTCTTGCATGGTCATGCCGGCAGCTTCTGCTGCCCTTCCGTCCACTACCACCATAAGAACACGCCCTCCCCTTCTTATTCCCACTGCCGTCCTTGGATGACGTGCCTTGTTGAAAGCATTGTCAATGACAGGCACATCCTTCCCTGCTTCTCGTAATACAGGTCCCGAGGATATTATATCTTCTGCAGTCAGTTCTTTTTCCCACAGGTCCTGGTCATACGTATCCATAACATGTTGCGGAAGTGCATGAATGGACAGCCTGCCCTTGTCAGACACGGCAATGCAGCCGGATTGCCGGAATGTCCGGTTCCCGTCCTGCAAAACCCTGTTGGGCGCAAGTTCATTACCATCCACACGAAGGTAGTTGACTGACTTCCAGGGAGCATCCCAGGCAAAAAAAGAACCGTTGATCCCAGCCAGGGCTTCTGCATATTCCACAAAATCACTGGTAAGCACCAGCGTAGTATCTGCCAGAATATCAAAACGGAAGGAGTTCCTGATCACCAGGACAGATATAAATTGATTGGAATGGAAAAGGGAACTGTCCCTGAAAGCACATTGACGAAGGGTGATACCGCCAAAATGTAACAGCCTGCTTTCCCAATCGCCATTCACAAAAACCAGGGAGTCCGCATCATGAACCAGGGAAGGGTTCTGCTCCTGAGCGCGTGATACAGCGGCAGGAAGGAGCAATACTCCTATCAAGAATAGTAATATGGTATTCTTTTTCATGCTTCAAATCTTTATATTTGCTAAAATTACAAAAATTATGGAACGGGTAACCGGTTTTCTTTCCCTGCTGAGCCAAAACAACAACAAAGAATGGTTCGATGCACACAAATCACAATACAAGGAAGCACTGGAAGTTTTCCAGGATTTTACCACTGAGCTGATAAATGGCATTGCCACATTTGACAAAGCTGTGAGCGGTCTGAGCGTTAAGGATTGCACATTCAGGATATACCGTGACCTGAGGTTTTCCCCCGATAAAACCCCCTACAAAACCTATATGGGAGCATACGTATGCCCGGGTGGTAAAAAGTCCGGATTCGCAGGTTACTATTTTCATATAGGCGCTGCCGTAAACGACTGGTCCGGACATAATTTCATGAGCAGCGGCCTGTATCAGGCCCATCCTGCAGTGGTGAAAAGCGTGCGGGATGACATTCTCTATGATGCCACCCCCTACCTGGATGCCATAGCCCTGGCAGAAGGATTCGAAATTGACTTTGGCGGATGCCTGAAACGAGTCCCGGCAGGGTATCCCTCCGATTCACCTTTTGAACATTTTTTCAGACTTAAGGATTTCCTTTTGGCACGATATATGGACGATGAATTCATTCTTGATAAGAATCTGTTAAGAAAAGTCTTGTCCGGGTTTAAAAAGACCCATACCTTTGTTGACTTGTTGAACCGATCCGTTTCTTATGCCAACACATCCCAGAATTAAAGCTGCCATCATAGGCTTTGGCCGGATGGGCGAAATGTACCTCCGCCAGATGCTCAGAAGTGCGCAATGGGAAGTCCGCGCCATTTGCGATACCGACGCCGACGCCCTGGCCGTAGCCGCCAATATTGCCCCGTCAGATACCATCCTGACTGCCGATGAAGATGATATTTTTAATGATCCCCAAATATCCATGGTAGTCCTCTCTACCCTGGCCGATTCGCGCAAAAGGCATCTTTTCAAGGCAGTGGAACACCATAAGCACGTGGTTACCGAAAAACCCCTTGGTTCAAACATTGAGGAAGAATACGAAGTGATGGAAAAAATCAGGCAAAACAATCTGATGGTCACCGTCAACCTGCCCCTCAGGACAGCATGGTATCACAAAGTTATCAAGGAATTTATTGCAACGGGAGAAATCGGGGACCTTGCCATTGTAAGGATTTGCCATATGACACCGGGATTGGCACCAGGAGAAGGACACTGGGCCGAAGGACCGCTTTTTCACGATTGTGGTTTGCATTATGTAGATATTGCCCGCTGGTATGCCCAAAGCGATTTCAGGACCTGGAACGCCCAGGCCATACGTATGTGGGATTACCACGAACCCTGGTGGCTGCAGGCTCACGGGACCTTTGAAAACGGTATTGTCTTTGACATAACCCAGGGGCACGTATACGGCCAGCTTGCAAAGGACCTGACCCATAACGGGTATGTTGACCTTATCGGAACCAAAGGGATAGCAAGGATGTCACACGATTTTGTGACGGCTACGGTAGAATTGCACGGCGTAACTAAAACGCAGGTGATCAGGAAGCCTTTCGGGGACAAGAACCTGGATGTATTGCTGGACCTTTTTGCCCGTTCCATCATGCAGGGGAACCTGGACCCTTCCCTGCCCAAGGTAAAAGATGCCGTCATAGCCTCGGAATATGCATGGAAATTCCTGGATGATGCAGCCCGGCATGATATGCCCGCACGGGGCGACAACAAGACTCTGGAAGAAATCAGGGAAAGGAGGAATAACAAACGGATTGGTTACGGACTGCTAAGAAAAAAGAAAAAATTTGATGACTAAGACATGAAACGTGCTGTCATTATTGGCGCCACGTCGGGCATTGGACGTGAAGTTGCTCAAATCCTGCTCAAAGAAGGCTGGCATGTAGGCATTGCAGGCAGACGGGAAGAGTTCCTGAGGCAAATGCGGGATCTACAGCCACAGTCCATTGAATATGAAGTAATTGATGTCACTCGTGAAGATGCTCCAGTACGCCTTCAGGATCTGATCAACAAGCTTGGAGGCATGGACCTGTACCTGCATTGCTCCGGTTACGGCAGGATCAACCCGGGTCTTGATCCTGTCATAGAAACAGAGGTTATCAGGACCAATGTTACTGGATTTGTTCTTATGGCGAATTATGCATTCCGGTTTTTTAAAGAACAGAAAGGCGGACACCTGGCTGCCATCACATCGGTTGCCGGCAGGCGTGGCATGGGGCTGAACGCCGCTTATTCGTCTTCAAAACGCTTTCAGATGACTTACCTGTCGTCACTGGCCCAATTGTCCCATAACGGGAAATACAACATCAGAATCACAGATATTCAGCCCGGTTTTGTCAAAACGGACTTTCTGCATCATTCCTACCCCATGATGATGAAAACCCCTTATGTGGCGGGAAAAATCGCCAGGGGATTAAGCAAAGGAAAACGGTTCATTATCATTGACTGGCGTTACCGCCTGTTGGCATACGCCTGGCATATGATACCCCGGTGGATCTGGGAACGGATCAACCTGCAACGGTTTGTCAGACAGTAAGATTCCTGTAGTGGTTGTATAGCTGTTCCAGGGCATGTTCCAATATCGCTTTAGGACATCCGGCGTTCAGTCGCATAAATCCCTCCCCTCCAGGGCCGAACATGGCCCCGTCGTTCAGTGCAAGGCCTGCCCCGGTAAAAAAGCCGGGAATATCTTCAATACCCGCTTTTTTCAATTCCCTGCAATCCAGCCAGACAAGGAAAGAGGCTTCGGGCCTGGCAACCTTGATCATGGGTATCAGGCGGGGCAGCTGGGTGACTACATAATCTATGTTATTTTCCACGTAATCAAGCATCTGCCTGTGCCATTCCTTTCCCTGGGTATAGGCTGCATGCGTGGCAACGGTAGCGACCAACGTGGGATCGTCCAGTTCATTGGCGTGCAAAAAGCCGTAGAAACATTTTCTTAGCTGCGGATTCTCAATGACAGCGAAAGAACTGACCAGACCGGCCATATTGAAGGTCTTTGAAGGGGCTCCGAACACAATGCCTACCTGGGCCGCCTCCTGGGAAACTGTCGTGAAGGGAATATGGCGGTTCCCGAACAATGGCATGTCTGCATGGATCTCGTCAGAGATCACAGTCACGTTGTATTTATAACAAATACGGGCCAAATCAGCAAGGGTTTCCTTATTCCACATACAACCTCCGGGATTGTGCGGATTGGACAATATCAGCAGGGGGCACCTGCGGCGTTTCAGCACATCTTCCAAATGATTCAGGTCCATCTGGTAACGGATTCCATCCCAGATCAATGGATTGTTTTGTACTATCCTTCCGTTGTTTTCGGTTACCATGCGGAAAGGATGGTAAACGGGCGGTTGTATGATCACAGGATCGCTTTTCCCTGTAAAATGTATGATTGCCAGACCTATACCCTTCACTATTCCCGGAATGTAGGTTAGCCACTCCCGGCGTATTTCCCAGCCATGCAGGTATTGCTGCCAGGAAATAATGGACTGCCAGTAATCTTCCGGAGCGATCGTGTACCCGAAAATCGGGTGTTTCAGTCTGTCTTCAAGGGCTTTTCTTATGAAAGGCGGCGTTTCAAAATCCATATCAGCCACCCACAGGGCAATCAGGTCTTCTTTTCCGAAAAGGTCTTTTAACCGCCCTAACTTGACGGTATTCGTTCCACTTCTGTCAATAATGGTATCAAAATCGTATCTCATAGTAAAATAGTTTCCAGTGTCAGGGATTTCCCGATATCAGTTATTTCCAGTCCCGGGATTTCAATGCCCCGTACAACCTGAGACCGTGCTGAGTCCAGGTAGAAGTCAATTACTGAAAAAACCCGGGGCCAGGGTTCCATCAGGGGCATTACACGGGGAGACATGATGTGAATGCCGGCAAAGGCACGCATCGTGCAATCGTTTATGTTGCAGGGTTCCCCAGCCCAGCGTATTTCTCCTTTTTGTGTATTGGTCCACCCTACAAGATGCCAGTCGCGGTTAAAAAGCAGCTGACGGGGGGTATCCCTCCGGCTGACCAGTAAAGTGGCCAGGTCCGACGCCTTGTGGCGTGCAAAAAAATCGTTCAGGCGCAGGTTTGATAAAATATCCACGTTGTGTATCAGGAAAGGTTCCCGGGGATCAAGCAGCAAACGGGCTTCCCGGATTGCCCCTCCCGTGTCCAGCAGCTGCTGGCTCTCGTCGGATACAGCAATCTGCAGGGGAAGTTCTTTTCGTTTCAGGTACTCGTCCAGGTAAGTTCTTATCTGATCGGCAAAATGATGTACATTGACCACAACACGGGTCACCCCCTGATCATACATCTTGTCCAGCAATAAACCCAGCAACGGTCCCTGGCAGTTGTCATTGGTCCTTACAGGAATAAGGGCTTTGGGGAGCTTATCTGTAATGGGTTTCAAACGGGTACCGAGACCCGCAGCGAGAATCATTGCCTGCATGGTCTGCCTAGTAATCAATTTCCAAGTCCAGTTCACGGTGGTACAAATGTACCCTGATGTCGTATTTTTTTGCCAGGTATTCGGCCATATGTCGTGCACAATAGACAGAACGGTGCTGTCCCCCGGTACATCCGAAGCAGCACATCAGGTGGTTGAACTTTCTTTCGATATAACGTTGTACGTGCGTGTCCATCAATAGGTAGGCATGCTCCAGGAATCCTTTCACACCCCCGTCTTCTTCCATAAAGCGGATTACTTCCTGGTCTTCACCGGTGAAGTGCCTGAAATGTTCAAATTTTCCCGGATTTTCCAGCCCACGGCAATCAAAGACATAGCCTCCGCCATTCCCGCTTAAATCGTTGGGTATACCTTTTTTATAGGCAAAACTGCACACCGTGACCTGGAGCTTGCGTTCCTTGTCCATATCCGAATACTGGCGCATCCTTGTAAGTTCCAGCAACAGGGAAGACAAATAGGGATACTCTGTAAAGGGTTCCTTTAGCAGTTTGCGCAAATTATCAATGGCATAGGGAACGCTTTGCAGGAAATGGGGTTTTTTCTCAAAATATCCCCTGAAACCATAGGCCCCCAGTACCTGCAGGGTACGGAACAAGATAAAATGACGCAACTGCCCGTAAAAGTGCTTTTCGGCCACAGGGGTATATTGCCTCAGGGCCTTAAGATAAGCAGAGAGCAGCTCTTCTTTAAGTTCATCCGAATAATTGGCTTTTGCCTGCCAGATGAAAGAGGCCACATCGTAATAAATCGGGCCTTTTCTTCCTCCCTGGAAATCGATGAAATATGGTTCATCGTTGACCAGCATGACATTCCTGGCCTGAAAGTCCCGGTATAAAAATGTCTCCGAGGCATCCCGCAACAGGACAGCGGACATCTTCCGAAAATCGTTTTCAAGCTTTATTTCGCTGAAATCCAATCCTGTTGCTTTTAAAAAACAATATTTGAAGTAGTTCAGGTCAAAAGACACCATCCTTTCATCAAATTCCGGTTGAGGATAACAAACGCTGAAATCGAGTCCTTGAGCCCCTTTAAACTGCAAGGCAGGCAACGCCTCCAGGGCTTTGAAAAGCAAACTCTTTTCCCCGGGACTGTAGTTGCCCCTGGAGCGTCCTTCCTCCACGGCATTGTAGAGGATCCTGTCTCCCAGGTCCTGTTGCAGGTAGCAGGAAAGATCACGGCTGTGGGCATACACCCCTGGAACAGGCAGTCCCTGTTTGCGGAAATGTTCTGCAATGACAATAAAAGCTTTATTTTCCTCTTTGCAGGAACCCAAAGTGCCTATGAGTGAGCCTTGTTCCCCTTCCATTCTGAAATATCGCCTGTTGCTCCCGGATGAGGGCAACTCGGTAATGGAACGCGCAGGAAAACCGGTATATGATTTAAAAAGAGATTCGAGTTGTTTCATATGGCACAAAAATAACGAAAATTTCAATACGGAACGGGAAAACCTATGGTTTCATGACGGCATTCCACATGGCTTTCCGTAAAGTGCCGTTATCATCGTCCCCGTTATACATCCAGCACATAAGTCCTTTCATACCTTGTGACAGTGCCCAGGATCCTTTTTGTGCAATGCTGGCAGCATTGTCATACCCGCAGTAAAAAGCTCCTGTATTGATCCGGATGACGTAAGGAACCGAGGCTGTGGGGTCCCAATTATCAATCGAATACAAGGATGGATCCAGATTCTTTATTTGCCGGTATGTGATGGCAGACGGGCTTTTGGAAAAGGAAATCCTTCCATAAAAAGGAATGCCGAGCACCATCTTATCCGTTGGAAAACCGGCTGCCCTGTATGCTTGCAGGGTCCGGGCACAATCCCAGTAAGCCCGCGAATCCTCAAGCGCCGAATGGTGATGAGGGGCCTCGTCCATATCATACGTCATTACATTGACAAAGTCCACATAGGGTTCTACCCCTTTCAGGTCAATATACTGGGTTCCTCCGGTGACTTGCTTAGCATTCATTACATAGCCCGGGAACGTGATGAGCAGGTCCGGGCCCAGTGTTTGGCGCAACTGCTTCATCAAAAGAACATGGTTTTGCGTGTCGGCAGCCTCATTCTTTTTATGACCGCTCCAGGAAATTCCCGGAAATTCCCATCCTATATCAATTCCGTCAATCCCCCAGGTCTGGATAAATTCCAGGCAATCCTGTGCAAAAGCCACCCTGCCTTCCTCTGTACTGCTCATGTCAGAGAAACCACCCCCCTGGGCGTTGTCCTTATTGACAACAGTATGGGTGAAGGCGAGCAGTATTTTAAGTCCGGGATGGTTCTTTTTCAGGTCCACCACGGCAGCAAAACGGGATTCATCACCCTGCAGGCGGAATTCCCGGTACTGGCCGTTCACCACGTATAACTCGGCAAAGGCATAACAAATATGTGTCAACAGCGTGGGATCAGGGATCCCCTGGCTGTAATACGTCACATAGGATAAGGCCACCCGGCCTTCTTTCAGCGGGGACGGGACAAACTCTTCCGGTTTTTCTTCTTCCGGTTCGGGTTCCGGGGTGATCTTTTCACGGCTGCAGGACAAAACCAGCAGGAAGAACAACAGAAAACTAAACCGTTTCATTGGTTATCGTATCAATAGAGGTAATAGCGCTGTGACAGCTGGCGGAATGCTTCTGCGTCTTTGTACCAGTAATCCCTGATATCACTGAATTGGTAACGTTCTGCAAATTTGGCTGTTATAAAAGGACTGCCTACAACTTTGGTGATTCTGTCAAGGTTAAATACAATCCCCGGATTGAGTTTGTGGATTTCCTGGATCACGTAAAAATTCACATCGGTCAGCGGGGCTGCCGCCGGATCTGTTATATGTGCCTGAACCCCGCCTAAAGTAGTACCTTGTCCCCTGCTGTAAAAAGGCCTGAAATAAATGGGTCTGAAATGAAGGCCGGGCAGCTGAAGGTTGTTAAGATTGCGGGCCAGATCTTCAGGAACAATGGTGCTGTCTGCCGGTGCAAACAACTGGAAAGGAAGGGTATAACCTACTCCAATGGAAACCACGGATAAATCCCCTGCAATGCCGCTCATGGGATAGAAGAAGGCTGTGATTGCCTGGGGAATGTGCGGGGAGGAGGCTATCCATTGTAAACCTGTCTGATCATAGAACATGTCGCGGTTCCATCCTTCCATGGAAACTACGCGCAGGTTGCATTGGGCACTTTCCCCGGGCCGGGCCCCGGATCCCAGCATGCGCTCGCCATTGAGCAATAACGCCAGCTCGCCGCATGTAAGACCATACACATAGGGTATCCTGAACTGGCTGACAAAGGTAAAGCAGCCGTCTTCCACGTAACATCCTTCCACTTTCCGGCCCCCGATGGGATTGGGACGGTCCAGGACCACAAATTCTATACCCAGTTCCGCACAGGCTTCCATGGCCAGTCCCATGGTAGAAATGTAGGTGAAGGAACGCGAGCCGATGTCCTGGATATCGTATACCAGCACGTCTATATTCTGAAGCATTTCGGGGGTGGGTTTCCGGGTGCTTCCGTAAAGCGAATACACGGGAAGACCAGTGGCCGGATCGTTCTGCGTCGAGATGTGATCCCCGGCATGCACATCCCCGCGTACTCCGTGTTCGGGACCGTACAGGGCCACCAGGTTAACATTGGGTGCTTCAAACAGGATATCAATAGTAGACCGGAGCTCCCGGTCCACACCCGTAGGGTTGGTTATCAGCCCCACCCGTTTGCCTTCCAGGCAGGAAAAGTTTGATTCCTTAAGCACATCGATTCCTGTCTTGACAACAATTTCCCGTGATTGACAGGAAATAGAAACCAGGAGTATGACCAAAATAAGGGACCCCTTGACAAAATTTTTCATAACCGTAAGTTTATTATTTTTTACCGTAATCTGCCGGAAGTTTCCTGCTTACCAACCAGGAGGCAAAAATGCCGGGGAGCGTGCATAAACATACAAACCAGAAAAACCGCTCGTAACCCAGCGCTTCCTGTATGGCACCTGCAGCCATGCCCGGCAACATCATGCCCAGGGCCATAAAGCCCGTTCCTATGGCATAATGTGATGTTTTATGCTCTCCGTTTGCAACATAGATAAGGTACAGCATGAAAGCCGTAAATCCGAAACCATACCCCAATTGCTCCATGGCAACCGAGGCAATGATCACCCAGACATTCTGTGGCAGAACCGAGGCCATATAAACATAGAGCAGGTCAGGCAGATTGATGGCCAGTGCCATGGGCATGATCCATTTCTTCAGCCCGCCGCGTGAAACAACAATGCCGCCAATGATCCCGCCCAAAAGCAGGGAAATCACTCCAATGGTACCGTATACCATCCCCACTGTGGCCGTGGGAAGGGCCAGCCCTCCCGCCTCGGCTTTATCAAGCAGGAAAGGAGAGGCAATTTTGACCAGCTGCGACTCACCCAGCCGGTAGGTTAGGATAAAGAAAAAGATGAGTCCCAGGTCTTTCTTTTTAAAGAAGGAGCCGAAAGTGAGAAAGAAATCCTTAAGCAGTCCCAGGGGGGTGATGTTCTCCCTGGACTTATCGCTTGCAGGGCGAGGCAGGATAAAATTGTGATACAGGGCTAGTGCCAGGAAGATGGCAGCCAGCAGGTAAAAGGAAAGGCTCCAGGCCAGGGGTATGTTTCCGGCTGTTGAAGGTAATATTTTGCCTTCTTCCAGCAAGCCGGCCAGCATGACCAGGATCCCCTGCCCGAATATGGTGGCAAAGCGGTAAAAAGTATTACGTATCCCGACAAAAAAGGATTGCTCCCCTTCCTTCAGGGCCAGCATGTAAAAACCGTCGGCGGCGATATCGTGTGTCGCCGAACTGAAGGCAATGAGCCAGAAAAATGCCAGAGTGGCCTTCACATAAAAGGAGGCCGGAATGAAAAAGGCAACACCGGCGAATCCAACCGCGATAAAGCTCTGCATCAGAATGATCCACAACCGTTTGGTCTTGATAAGATCTACAAACGGGCTCCACAGGGGTTTGATGACCCAGGGCAGGTACAGCCAGCTTGTATACAAGGCGATGTCTGTATTGGACAAGCCAAGCCGTTTGTACATGATCACGGCAATGGTCATTACCGCCACATAGGGCAGTCCCTGGGCAAAATATAACGTGGGGATCCACGCCCAGGCATTCTTCTTACCAACTGAAGGTTCTTTCATCAATAGATTTTTTGTGCCCGGGAACCCGGGTAGTAATGTTGCAGGATCTGTTTATAGGAATAACCGCGCGAAGCCATAACCGCACCTCCGATCTGGCACAGTCCCACACCGTGTCCCCAGCCTGCGCCGTAAAGGATATATCCCGAGGATCTCTTTACAGGGATGAAAGCCGAGGAATAAAGGTGGGACTCTGAAAGGGCCTTACGGATAAGCAGGTCCTTGCCGATGATGAGCGTCTTTTTTGTCCCCACGATTTTCAGGCGGCATATCCGTCCCGAGGCTCCCCTTTCCAGGGGAATCAGCTCCTGCACCATGCCAAAGTCAACGCCTGTGCGCCTTTTGATCAGATCAGAAAGTTCTTCAAATGAGTAAGAAACTTCCCAGCGGTAAAAACCTTTTGTTTCCTGGTCGTATGTATTCAAGACCTGGGAAAGGATTTCATGATCGGTGGTATTGCAGAACGCGGGCGGAGCACTGCGGATCCATATTTCGGCCTGTACGGGATCGGAAAGGTCCGGAAAAGGCACCTCGGCAGGAAAAGATTCACCATCGTATTTTCCCTGAAGGTAAGGGTGCTCGGACGGTTCCCAGGAGGTGGAAAAACGTTCCATGATGCCCCCGCAGCACTTCGAAAAGCGCGCATCGCAAATTTTACCTTCAAAGGTAAGGACCTCGCCGGCCGTCTGATTTACAGCTCGCGTAACATTATCAATTGACTGAGAAGGACGGGTGATGCCCTGGTAACGCTGGCAATGGTCATCGGCACAGACATCAAAAAGGGTATGATCCTCCCTGTCCCACCATTTGATCCATTCCTCTTCGGTACGCACTTCGCTGGTATAGGGTACGTTCTGCCTTTGTTCTATTCCCTGCCTCTTTTCTATTTGAGAAAGCAGCCAGCTGCGCGATATGACGGCGTGGGCCTTAAGGTATTCAAGGGTACTGGTGGCACTCATTTCAGAGGCAATGACACTGACCAGGTAATCTTCCAGGGAAAGTACATTCACAGCGCGAACCATGCAATTTTCAGGGATCAGGACGAGCGATCCGCGAAAACGCTGGTCTTCCTTGCGTTCCCAATGAAACTCAATACCGATGACCACATCTTTCAGAACAAAAGATGCATTATCATCCTGCGGTTCAAATACAAACCGCTCACCTACCTTATCATGTAAACGCACCTGTCCGCTTTCTGCCGTAGCCGTGAAACGGCCTGAATATGTTCCGTAATTGCCTTCCAGCTCAAAAGAAATGGATGGGGCAAGCAGGATACCTACTTCAATTGTTTTCTTGCCTGAATTTCCCATGTACGCAATCTGTCTTTGTAAAGGTTGTTTGCATTGACCTTTTCCGGTTCAAGTGCAGCGTCTGAATTGCCTTCCCAGCGCCTGCAGCAATAGAGGACATCGTATATGCGGCCGATCTGGTAGTGCCTGGAAAAGCGCAGGCCGAGTCCGTAATCCTCTCCGTAATTGGTGTTGGGCAGAAGGAGTTCACGCAGGACAGGTGCATAAAACGCCCGCGGGGCTCCCAGCCCGTTGATGCGCAAGGCATTGTTCCTGCCGTTCTCGGGAGTCCATTCACGGTGGTCGATAATGCCCGGAGGGAGTGTATTCAGCTCAAAATCAGTCATCCTGTAGGTTCCGATGATCATACCGCACTGTTGATGGTAAAATGCATCTACGATCCGGCGCAGTGAATCCTGCCCGGAATAAACATCGTCGCTATCCAGCTGTACCAGGAACTTTCCGCATTTCGGATGATGCAGGGCCGTGTTCCACAAGCCGCCCACAAACAAATCCTTTCTGTCGGGTGTGATCAGGATCAGACGCGGATCATCCCTGTATTTTTCTACTATGGATACCGTATTATCGGTACTGTGGTGGTTCACCACGATTACATTGTATTTAAAGTCCGTTTCCTGTCCCAGGGCCGAACGAATGGCGTCTTCTATGGTCCTTTCCCGGTTAAATACAGGGATCATGACCGAGGCTTCGTATTCAAAATCCTTCCTTCCCAGGTCAACAGGGGTAAAGCGCGGGGGAAGGTAAGCCCCTATGGCTTTCAGGTGTTCGGTACAGGCTTTTTCCATATCCACCTGCACTTCACGGTTTTTTGGATCAACATAATCGAATAGTTTCTCCCCGGATTTCCGGGTATCCGTTTCCTCCTCTGTGTAGAGCACCTCGTTGATGTGAACAAGGGAAGCCATCCTGCTGACTGCCAGCCTTAGATTGTACATTCCGGCATGCGGGTACTCAACGGCTGTCTGGGCAACTGCTTTTTTCAGGATAGCGGTATTGTAACATAGTACCGACCCAAAATTAAAATCATCCCGCAACGCCCCTTCCTGGCAAACAATCAGGGGCATTTTTCTGCGTTGCCCGCCAATTATCTGGTAATGATCCGAATACAACATTCCCGCACCGGTGTCATCTCCCAGCTGGATAAAACGTTCCAGGGCAAAATAACCGGGAATCAATGTTGTATATTTGGTATAAATCAGTGTATAATCTGCCGAAGCGACCCGGGCTATGCCTGCAACCGTGGCCGAAGAGGTCAGGTTGCTTACCTTTAAAACTTCCAGTCCGGTATCTGAAAAGTCTGCATCCTTGCCCGCAGATAAAAGAAAAATGCGGTTAACAACCGGCAGTGATTTCAGATGCGCCACGGTGGCTTTTACCTGGTCATAATCGACAGCCGGGATAAAGCAATCAATTCTTTTCATATAAAAATGTTGGATTTCTTAATTATTATCGGCAAAGGTACAATCTTTTTACTATTTTTGCTGACTGTAACAAAAGTTATCATGACCCGATCCTGTACCTTGCCGGTCCTCCTCTCATTTCTTACTTTTTATCTGCTATCGGGTGAAATCCTGCCTGCCCAGAATTACACCCCTGTAAGCAGGTATTATGTGGAACAAAGCGGTGGCTATTCACCGCTATACAACGGGGAAATACCTCCTTTATACAGCATGTTGTACGAGGGCACGTATTACCTGGAATCAGATGCATATTACCCGGGGACCGTCTACTATAACGGGAAATTATACGTCGACATGCTACTCAACCTGAATGTACACAGGGATGAATTGTACGTAATGATACCGGAGTACAATTCCAGCTCCGTACTGTTGAAGGCCCATGTAGAATCGTTCACTATGGGCGACATGCATTTTATTAATATCGTGAAGGAAAAATGGCCTAAAGCTCCGGATCAGGGATATTTCCGTGTTCTTTATTCGGGAAACGATATAAGTCTTCTGAAAAGGACGATCAAGAGGATGAACAGTTCTACCGCAGCCAATGACAGAAAAGTAGCTTACGCCTTTGAAGAGAGTACTTCTTATTACATCGTCAAAAACGGTGTTTTTTACCCGGTTAAGCGTAAGTCTTCGGTTTTACAGGTTTTGCCCGGGATACGTAAGGAATTGAATCGCCATATCAGGGAAGAAAAGCTCAAATTCGGAAAGGATGAGCGGGAAGCCTCTTTGATTTCTTGTGCGATGCTATATCAAAAAGAGGTAAAATGAAAAGACGCTTTTGCACCTTCCGTCTTAAACTCCTGCTGACTCTTGCCTTATCAGTCATTGGTGTGGCTTATGCACAGGAATCGTACAACATGCGTTATGTAACCCTTGATTCCATTATACGGACTCTGGAGATTCGTACACCTGACCGTTTCTATTATGCCCCGGAACAGACAGATACCTTGCTGATCACCCTGCAGGCCAACGCCAAAGAAGTCCTGGAAACACTTGGCAGGGAATTGAGAAAAAGCGGCTTTTCACTATACCGCGTGTACCAGCACCGGTGGGCCATAATAAAGGGAACCCCTGTAAGTGGGATACACCCGGCTTTTTATTCCGATTCCCTGGAGAACGGGAAATACAACCGGGAAGAATTATTACAACTTACAGAAAACGGGAAACAGGCTGCAGATTCGGAAAACCGCCTTTATACCCTGGGAGATCCCCAATATGCCGGTCTTGCAGGAAATGTCCTTCTTACCGGGTATATCCGTGACCACATGAGCGGAGAACCCGTTACAGGAGTGAGTGTCATGACGGAAGATAAGAAATTTTACGCCATGTCTGATTCATACGGGTATTACTCTCTTTCAATGCCCAGAGGATACAACACGCTCATCATACAGGGTTTTGGCTACAAGGATTCCCGTCGTTACCTCCGGATATTTTCAGACAGTGCGCTGGACCTGAACATAGCAGAAGAGGTTTTTTCTTTGCAGGGTATTGTTATCTCGGCAGAAAAAATGGAAAATGTGCGAAATGTACGCCTGGGCCTTGAACGGGTAAGGGCCGACAGAATCCGTCATATACCCATGGCTTTCGGAGAAGCAGACGTAATCCGGGCGGTGCTGACCCTGCCGGGTGTCAAATCGGTGGGTGAGGCTGCAGGAGGTTTTAATGTCAGGGGTGGTGCAACGGACCAGAACCTGATCCTGTATAACCAGGGGACCATTTATAATTCATCCCACCTGTTCGGCCTGTTTTCGCTTTTCAATAACGATGTCATCAGCAACCTGGAATTGTACAAAAGCTCCATTCCGGCAAAATACGGCGGGCGGATATCCTCTGTCCTGGAAGTGAATTCAAGGGAAGGCAATAAAAACCGCTTTACCGGATCGGCCGGTATCGGACTGCTTACCACAAAACTTACCCTGGAAGGGCCTATAATCAAAGACAGGACCTCAGTTTTGGTTTCCGGACGCACAACGTATTCCGACTGGCTCATGAAGCTTCTTCCAAAGGAAAGCGGGTACAACAACGGCTCGGCCAATTTCTATGATCTGAATGCGGGAATATCCCACCGTTTCAACCAGGACAACCACTTGTTCGTGAACGGTTATTTTTCCCGGGACAAGTTTTCTTTTGATCCCAATGTTTCCTACCGCTACCAGAACATCAACGGTTCTGTCCGTTACCGCAGCATTCTGGCAGACCGTACCGATATGGTCCTGACCCTGGCTTATGATAAATACAATTACCATATGCAGGATACCACAAATGCAGCCATGGGTTATGACATGTCGTTTTCTTTGCAGCAGGCAAGCCTAAAGGCCGATTTTTCCACCCGTCTGAACGGGAAACACAAACTGGATTACGGGCTCAATGCCTTTTATTACATCCTGGATCCGGGGACCTATGTGCCGTATGACCAAAGATCCCTGGTTTCAACAGACATCCTGCAAAGAGAACAAGCCTTTGAAACAGCCCTCTATCTGAGCGATACCTGGGAAATCACTCCGGAACTGTCTGTAGAAATGGGGATCCGGTACAGCTTATTCTCTGCCCTTGGCCCCAACCGTCATTACCTGTACAATCCCGGAATGCCCCGGTCGGTGGAGACTATCATAGACAGCGTTTCTGTTGGAGCCGGAAAAATGATCGCTCCCTATCATGCGCCTGAATTCAGGTTTTCCATGCGCTATGCCTTTACCAGCGATTTTTCGGTTAAGGCCGGTTTCAACAGCATGCGACAGAATATCCACATGTTGTCCAACACAACGGTCATATCCCCCACCGATATCTGGAAACTATCCGATGCCAACATCCGGCCGCAGAAGGGCTGGCAAACGGCCCTTGGGTTTTATAAAAACCTGATGAACAACACCCTGGAACTTTCTGTCGAAGGGTATTACAAAAATATGGACCGCTATCTGGATTACGCTTCCTTTGCCCGCCTGCTGATGAACCACCGCATTGAAACCGATGTGATAGAAACAAGCGGCAGGGCATATGGCGTGGAGGTGATGCTCAAACGATCCCTGGGAAGGCTCAATGGCTGGCTATCCTACACTTATTCCCGTACCGAACTGAGGCAGGACGATCCCGGGGTAGCGGAACCTGTCAACCAGGGGAACTGGTACCCGGCACCCTACGACAAGCCTCATGATCTGAAACTGGTCGGAAATTTTAAGTTTACCCACCGTTTCAGTTTTTCCATGAACCTGGACTACAGTACCGGAAGACCCATGACCATGCCGGTTGGCACTTATTACTATGCCGGAGGCTGGCGACTCCTATACGGTGACAGGAACGCGCACCGTATACCGGATTATTTCCGGTTGGATATATCGTTCAATATTGAGCCGTCTCATAAACTTACCCTGCTTACCCACAGTTCCGTTACTATTGGGGTATATAATGTGACCGGAAGAAAGAATCCCTACTCTGTATTCTTCCAGACTGAAGGCAACACGGTCAATTCCTACATGCTTTCCATTTTCGGATGTCCAATTCCCTACATAACATACAACATCAGGTTCTAATGTCTATGCCTATGAAATACCTATGGAAGCTTTTCGGGATCGTGTTCCCGGCATTGATATGGGTGTCCTGTATTGTTCCCTACGAGCCGGAAGAACTTGTAAACCTGGATGATATCATAGTGGTGGAAGGGAACATTTCTCTTACTGGTCCCTTTAGTATCCGCATCACGAGGAGCGCTCCCATCAGCACCTACCAGTATGGTCAGAAAACCATTAAGATTGAAAGAGACGCAAACGTTTTCGTTCGTGACAGACAGGGACATACATACAACTTCAACTCGGTTACTGCCCAGGGTGAGTACCTCTTTGACTTTTCCGGGCAGAACCCCAGTCAGCAGGAAGAATACCAGCTGGTGATCGAGTCACAGGACGGGCGCACTTATGAGACGGATTTCCGTAAATCCCTCCATAGCAGCGATATGGAGCTGAATTACAAGATTGATACCGTGGCAGAAAAAATCAGCATCTATGTAAATTCCCATGATCCGAGTGGATTGTCCAGATATTATTACTGGCAGTACTCGGAAACCTGGGATTATGTCTCTCAGATGCCTGCGTATTGTTATTTTGACGTTACCAAGGTCAAGGAAACAAAAAATAACAGACCCTGGATGTATCGTTGCTGGAACAGCCGCGCATCTTCCGAAATCATTCTGGTTGAGACATCATCGCTTGTCCAGGACAGGATCAGTGATCTGGAGATCCATTCGATCAATTTCCGTGACATCCGAATTACCCAGCATTATTGCATTGATGTAACCCAGACGGTACTTGACAACGATGCCTACCTGTATATGGAAAACATGCGAAAGAATTCGTACGATATCGGGGATATTTTTTCTCCCCAGCCCAATGAGATCAGCGGTAATATCCATTGCGTCACCGACCCTTCTGTCCGTGCCATTGGGTTTGTGTCTGTGTGCAATTCTGTGAGGAAAATGCTGTTTATCAATTGCATAGGACTCCCTGGATATGTCAGGGAACCCATGCCCCCGGACTCCATTTTATCTATGGATGAAAAGGTAAGCGTTTTGATATCTATGATCCAGCAGGGATATTCCCCGCATACGATAGATCCCCTGGCAAACGTCAGCTACTGGAACCTTACAAGATGCATAGACTGCCGGACTAAAGGCGGAAAGCCGGACGTTCCCGCGTTCTGGCCTGTTGAATGGCCATGGTTTTGAAAGTTGTAACTATGAAACGGACCCTTACAGTACTTATACTATCTGCTACTTCCCTGCTGCTGCAGGCACAAAGCCAAATGCTGCATGAACGGCTGTATTTGAGCACAGACAAGGAGTGTTATCTTGCCGGCGAGCCTGTCTGGGTTTCTGCCTTTTGCTACGACGCCGTTACAGGAAAACCATCTCCTGTGAGCGCCGTGGCTTACATGGAACTTCAGAACCTTTCCGGTTCCCTGGTACAGGCCAAGATAGCCCTTACTGCCGGGCGGGGCAGCGGGCTGATAGAACTGCCTGTATCCCTTCCAACAGGAAACTACCGTCTGATAGCCTATACCCGCTATATGTATTCGGAAAGTGAACATAATTTTTTTACACGGATCATAACCATCTACAATCCACTGACATCCCTGCGTTCCGATAACGTAAAAATTGCTTCGGGTACAGAACCGGCCCCTCTCCCTGTGGTGCAACAGGAAAACACCCGGGAACTTAGCGTGTTGACCGACAGAAAAGTATACCAATCCGGAGAACAGGTCAGGATAACGCTCAGCCATTCTCTGCCCGGTGGAGTGTCGCTTTCCGTCTCGGTTTTCAGAAAAGACAATTTGAATCATTTCTGCAACCCCTCCATTTCAGCGTTTGTAGACAGCACACGGAGTGACTCCTTCACATCTTTTCCTTTATGGAGGGTTGATTACCCGGGCGAAGTCATCCGCGGACATGTAGTGGACGAAGAAAACAATCCGGTTTCCCCCTCAGGAGGTTTTGGATCGTATATTTCCATTGCGGGGAACCAGGTCCAATATTATACCGGGGAGGTAAAAGATAATGGCAGTGTGCGTTTTTTTACTTCCAACCTCTACGGGGACGGTACGCTGGTAAGCTATATCCCCTCGCTGAACGACAAAAAGTATCACCTGGTGCTGGATTCTGTGTACATGAATCCCCGGGTTAATGAACTCCCGGAACTTATCCTGGATATAAAACAACAGCCTGTGCTGGAGGAAAGAAGCCTGGGCGTTCAGTTGTCACAGGCCTTCCGGCTCGACACTTTGTTCAGGGAGGAAAAAGCCGAGACTAACCTGCTGTTTGAAAATTCGGGGATTGTTTACAAACTTGATGAGTACACGCGCTTCCCTACCATGGGAGAAGTGGTGGTAGAATTCATAAAAGAAGCCCGTTTCCGCACGGTTGACGGCTCCCGCGTGCTTCAGTTGCGACTTAGGGATGCCGGCGGAACCGTTTATTATGTGGATGATCCTACCCCGCCCCTGGTACTTCTGGACGGCATCCCGGTACAGGACCATGAAAAAATATACGCCTACGATCCCGACCTGGTCAGGGAGATTGTGATATATCCTGACAAATATGCCTTCGGACCTATTTACTACAACGGAATTCTCTTTCTGAAGACCTACCGTGGCGACTTTCCTGACCTGAAACTGGAGGAGTCTATGCGGATCCATGAATTCCAGGGAGTACAGAATCCCCATTCTTTCGGAACTGTGCCCCATGATAGCCGCCTGCCCGACCTGCGCCATACCCTGTACTGGAATCCCCGGATTGATCTTGAAGATACCAACCCCGTCACTTTCAGAACTACTACACCGGAAACAAAAGGAACTTTTGTGGTGGTAGCAGAGGGAATGGACCCGGAGGGGAAACCCTTCAAGAATTCGACTGAGTTTATTGTTAAATAATAATTATCAACGTCCGGTGACCTGCAGGTAAATGCTTTTTGCCACCTGGTAATCCCTTATGGCATCAATCCTTTTATCCTGGCTTTCCTGCAGAAAACCACGTGCAGCAAGCAATTCGGTAAGGCTAACAGTACCCGCCCTGTAATATGTCTCGTTTAAACGGGCATTTTCCTGAGATTCATCAACCGTAAGCTCTGCCAGCAGGTATTTCTGGTAAGATTCCACAAATGAGCCCCAGGCCTGGCGGATCTGCATAAGCAATTGTTGATGGCCGTCTTCCCGGCGTATTTGTGCTTTTGATTCTTCAAGCTTTTTCTGGCGGATGGCATAAGAACCCCTGGCCCAATCGGATATGGGAACGCGAACGGCTGCCATGACGGCTCCGTTCCAGTTGTTTTTATCTAAAAGATTTTCGTAATAATAAAACGCACCTACCCCTACCTGGGGCATATAGGAAGCGGTTTCTATCTTTTTTTCCAGTGTTGCGGCACGCACGCCCATATCGAGGAGTTTGTATTCTGTTCTGAGAGAGAGTACGGCAGAGGGTTCAAGAAAATATTGTATGGGATCGTTGATCAGAAGATCTTCAGGAGAAGTGATCACAAAATGATCCACCGAATCTACGGGCAAACCCATCTGACGGGCCAGGGCCATGTTAGCCAGGAAAATGCCGTTCTCGAGTTCTACATTTTTTGTACTCAGGGTATGTTGCTGTAATTTCACCTTCAACACTTCGTTTTGTCCCAGGATTCCTGCATTTACGGCCTGTTGCACGTCTTTATAGAGGGAATCCAGCACCTGCTGCATAACGGCAACGGTTTTTCTTTTTTCATACAATGAATACAAAAGCCAGAAGTATTCATCTGTCTTTGCCAGCACTTCATCTTTTTTCTGTGCAGTGAACAGTTCACTGGCACGAATTCCGGTATCGGCAAGTTTTGTGGAATAAAAAATCTTTCCCCCCATGAATACAGGCTGTACAGCCATTGCGCTCACCAGCACACCGTCTTTGAGCAGCGCCATGCTGCCCAGCATGCCCAGATCCAGCGATACGATGGGATTGCTTGCCTGAAAGCCCATTCCAAAGGCGGAAATGTTGGGGAAAAAGTATGTCAGGGCCTGTTTTTTCATCTGTCGCGATATTTCTTCCCCAATCTTCATTTCCTTCAGGAGCGCATTATTTTCAAGGGACATCTGCCTGCATGCTTCCAGGGTATAAGGCTGGGCTGTCAGAGGCTGAAATATGGCAGGAAAACAGAGCGTAATTATCAGGTAAATGGTCTTCCTCATTATAATGTCAGTTTTTCAGGTTCATGAATAGATTTGATCCTGTCCTGTTTCCTGTAAAATAGCCAATATATAACTGGCAGAAATACAGACACAAAGAACATTGAAGTGAGAACACCAAAAAAGATGGTGGCGGCCATGGGTGCCCAGAGCGAATCGTTGGTGATCAGCATGGGGATGACTGCAACAGCTGTAGATGAAGATGTCTGGAATATGGGCCGGATGCGCCTGCACCCCGCCATGAATGCTGCTTCCTTTACAGAGTTGCCTTCCTCACGGAGCGTCTCGGCGTAATCGAACATGATAATGCCGTTGCGAACCACCAGTCCGATCAAGGTTACCAATCCCAGGAAAGTGGTCAGGCTTACCGGCAGACCAAGCACCCAGGTCCCGGCAAAGGCCCCCAGTATGCTAAGCATAGTAGATCCCATAACCAATAATGACAGGGAGATTTTTTTGAAGTGAAAAAGCAGGATCAGAAAGATCAGGAAAATGGCAATAACCACCCCTTTTATTATGCCGGGCATCATGGATTTGTCGGCCTGGTAGGTGCCGCCGTATTCGTACCAGACACCATCGGGCATGGGTGTATCTTCCATAATCTCAACTACCTGGTCAAACACGTCGGTGGATATTTTTCCGTATTTCAGGTCCATCATAAGGGTGAGTGTTGGATAACCGTTCCTGCGGACGATCTGGGATATGTTCCATTCCGGTTCCAGTGTGGCAATCTGTCGCAAGGGAACACCCGCACCCGGGATAATTCCCTGTACGTATTCGTCTCCCAGCTTATCAGGGGAAGGGGTTTCGTTTTGTCTGTCTGTACGGATCAGTACAGGAACCGTTTTTCCGTCTGACCACATGGAAGAAACAGGAACTCCTGTATACCTGGACGCCAGGTTAAGTGATAGTAATCCCGGATTGATGCCTACGCGGGATGCTGCTATGGGATCAACATGAACTCCTACCCCATATTGCATGCCCCCGAAATCGGAACGGACACTGGCTATATCGGGGATTTTCCTGAATTCAACCGCTAGTGAGTCTGCCAGCTTCATCATGGCCTGCTTGTTCTCTCCCTTGAGCCTGACTTCTACTTCGTTGGCCGAAAGTAGGGAATAATCCAGCCTCCTTACCCGGACATACGTGCCGGGAAAATAATGCATGTACTTTTCCTGAAATAAGGCAACAAGGCTTTCTGTGGCCTTGTATGATGGTGTGTTAACAATAAATTGTCCGAAGTGTGGTCCTGGTACCTGGGGTGTGTAGGAAGCCTGAAAACGGGGGGCAGTGGTTCCGACAAATGATGTGATGGCCAATACACGGTCATCCAGCTCCATCAGCCTGCGTAATGAATCTGTGAGCTTCTCTGTTTCACCCAGAGAAGAACCGAACGGCAGGTAAATTTCAACCACGAACTGGTTTCTGTCTGCCATGGGCATCAGGCGCTTAGGCAATTGCTGGTAAACAAAATAAGGCGATACCAGGAAAAAAATGATAACGGCTATCACCCATTTGGGATGGGCAAAGGATATGCGTAAGGTTTTTTCATAGAATACGCCGAATAATTCCAGGATGGAAACGCCTCTTTTACTCTTCTGTCGCTGTTTTTCCACCACTTGCTTCAACCCTTTCCTGATAGTGAAGTACTGGAAATAAGGTATGAACAGCATGGCAATCAACAAAGAGACCATCAGGGAAATGGAAATGGTCCAGGGTGCCATGAAAATGAACTCGACAAAATTTTCGGGAAATGTGAAATAAAAGGGGAAGAAGGTAATGCTGATAGCCAGTGTAGCAGAAAAGACAGATTTGAAGTAGGAATTGGCTGCAGTAATGGAAGCTTTCCAACGGCTCATACCCTGGTCCAGCAGGGTCATATAATTGTCTATGACCACTATGCTGTCATCCACGACCATACCCAAAACAACCAGCAGGGAAGCCAGAGTTACGGTATTGATCTCGAAGCCAAGGATATACATCAACCCCAAGGATATGAAAATGGTAATGGGAATGGTAACTGCGGCAACGGAAGCCACACGCAGTGGAAGCATTACCATCATGACAGCAATAACTGTCAAAACTGCCAGAAGCATTTCCTTTAGGAATGAATAAACCGAATCCTTCACCACCTGGGGCTGGTCTGCTATCCGGAAAACGCTTACATCAGGAGGAAGTTCAGATTCAAAGTCCTTCAATACCAGGTCCACCTGCTTTCCCAGATCCACCATATCAAATCCCTTGCTCATTTCCATGGACAGGAGAAGGCATTTTTTGCCGTTGTTTGTTATGTAAGAAGTCGGGGCAGGGTATTCCTTGCTTACACGTCCTACATCCTTGACACGAAGGACATTGCCCGAAGGATCAAAGTAAATCGGTTGTTCCAGGATTTGTCTTTCGTTCTGATAAGCGTTGTTCAAATGGACCGGTATGCTCCCGTTCAATGTATTGACCGTCCCGGCTGAAGTAACCAGGCCCGAGGAAAAAAGCTGAACCATAATCTGTTGCGTATTCATAGAATAGGCAGCCAGTTTCTCTTTGTCAAGATATATGTTGATCTGTTCCTGCTGCTGGCCATAACGCTTGATATTGGTTACTATGGGCAGAGGCCTGAGGCGCCCTTCCAGCCCGTCAAGATAGTCATCCAGCTGTTCATATGTCAAGGATTCGCTTTCCAGAGTAATAAGAATGGCCGAGGTTTCGCCAAACTCACTGATGACCATCAGCGGCAATACTCCGGGAGGCAACTGGGTTTTGAATTCCTCCAGGTCGAGGCGGAGGTTCGCATAGAAATTGCGTGGCGATTTCTCCTTTTCTGTAAGATCCAGGACAAAGTAGACTATCCCCTCGCGGGTCAGGGAGTAAGTCTTTTCACGATCAATCTCTTTATAGCTGAGGATACGTTTTTCCAGTGGGATGGTCAGTTGTTCTTCCACCTGCTCCGATGAAGCTCCCGGGTAAACACCCACGACCAAAGCATTGCGTATTGTGAAATCAGGGTATTCCTTCTTGGGCATATTGGGCAGGGCATAGATACCCAGAACAACAAGGAAAGAAACCAACAGTAAAACGATCTTATGATTGTGCATTGTCCACTCGACAACGCCTCTTCGTTTTTTACTCATTTGTTACGGTAACCTTAATGTTTTCGCTCAATCTCTGATATCCTTCCACCACGATCCTGTCTCCGGGAGAAATTCCTTTCAGGACAGAGATCCCCCCCGGCACAATCTCACCCACCTGGACCATCCTTCTTTGTACAACATTGTCCTGGTCCAGGAGCCATACAAAATGACCTTTGCCGAATTCCAGGGGAAGCACGGCGCGAACCGGCACCACCAGCGCAACCTCTGCGGGCAGGTTATTCAGAAAAACTTTACAGACCATGCCCGGAAGCAATCCAGCAACTTCCCTGTCCAGAGAAATCCTGACCTCGTAACCATGGGTATAAGGGTGTGCCTTAACGCCTTTTTCTGTTACCTTTCCGTCCAGTTCCAGATTCCGGAGCGCTCCTACCACAATTCGGGCGGCCTGCCCGGTACGGGTGTCAAATATTTCATTTTCAGGGACAGAAACCTTCACCATAGGGTTGTGTGTATTCAATAAAGACAGCACAGGCTGATCCGGCAGCACATTCATTCCGGGTTCCATCATGCGTTTTCCGACCACCCCCCGTTGCGGGGCAATGAGTTTTGTCTCGGCCAGGGCCATTGCAGAAATGCGTTCGGCTGCCCTTGCCTGTTCGAGTTTGGTCTGGATATCAATGTATTGTATTTCCGGCAGGCTCCGGGATTCATACAAAAGGGTCATCCTCTGGTAGGCATCCTCTGCTTGCCTGAGCGTGGCTGCCGTAGTGGCATGCATGCTTTCCAGCAATTCATCATCGGTCTGTGCAAGTAATTGTCCTTCCCGGACCTCCTGCCCTTCTGTGACATAAACGTTTTTAATTTTCCCGGGAGCCGGAAAACTCAATAAGACATTGTTCGATTCTTCCAACACTCCCACATACTCCCTTTCAGATCCCAACGTGGTTTCGGAGACAGTATGAACACGCACATTTACCTTAAGTGGTAATTGTTCGCGCTTTTCAGGCTTTGATCTGCAGGAAGAGAGGAGTGCCAAAAGGCCAAAAACAATAAGAATACCAGATTTTTTGAACAATTCCATAACAGATTGGTTAATGAATGCAAAAGTAAACAAAATCAATCAAAACCATTATATTTGCAACCGACGACTATGAAAATTAACGATAAAAAACTCCTGCTTCATGCCTGTTGCGGCCCCTGTTCAACAACAGCCCTGGAACGCTTGTCAGAGGATTATTGCGTTACTGTCTTTTACTATAATCCCAATATTGCTCCACATGGTGAATATAACCTACGCAGGGATGAAGCGAAAAGATTTTCTGAACAAGCCTATGGCGGAAAAGTACTTTTTGTAGAAGGCCGGTACGAACCCGATGTGTTTCTTAAAGCTGTCAAGGGATTTGAAAAGGAACCCGAGGGCGGATTCCGATGTGAGATATGCTTCAGGCTCAGGCTGGAAGAAACTGCTCGTTATGCAAAGGATCACGGTTTTTCACTTTTTTGTACCACCTTGACCGTCAGTCCGTACAAAAACGCATTGCTGATCAATAAAACAGGGGAAGATCTGGCGGTTCAATACAACGGACTGACCTACCTGCCTTCAGATTTCAAAAAACGGAACGGTTTCCGCCGTTCCATCGAGCTATCTCAATCTTACAATATTTACCGTCAGAATTACTGCGGGTGTATTTTTTCTTTATCCCCCTCTTCTATTTGTAAAGGAAACGCTTGATACTGCGTTTGGGTGTCTTTTCAAAAGCTTCGGGTTGTAATTCTATTTTTGCTATACGGCTGAAAACCGGTAACAGCATATTGAGTCTCATTCGGTTTTCTTCCATTAGTTGCGCCAGGTGCATAGAATCCAGGGATTCCTGGGACACGCGGTCATAATCTGGAAATACCAGGGCTACCAGTTTTTTATCGCGCTCCACGACTATGGATTCCACCACGTAGGGCTGGTTGTTCAACTTGTCTTCGATCTCCTCGGGATAAATATTCTGGCCGCTTGCCCCAATGATAAGGTTCTTGCTGCGTCCCTTGATAAACACATTATTGTCCTTATCCATAAGCCCAAGATCACCGGTACGCAACCATCCGTCTTTGGTAAAGGCAGCTGCCGTTGCCTCTGGGTTCTTGTAATATCCGATCATAACATTGTCTCCCCGGGCCTGGATTTCTCCCACTATGGTAAGGGGATCATCGGAATCAATTCTGAGCGACATCCGTTGTACGGGTTTTCCGCACGAACTTTTAACAAACCTGGCCGTATCTTCATAAGAAAGCAGCGGCCCGCATTCGGTCATCCCGTAACCTACCGTATAAGGCAGTTTAACGGCTTTCATCAGATCTTCCACTTCCTGGTTGATGGCCGCGCCTCCAATGATGATGGTGCGGATACTTCCGCCAAAGGCATGCAGTAGTTTTTTCCGTATCTGCTTGTAAATCACAGAAGCCAGTCCGGGAACTTTCATGATTGATTTGACAACCGGTTTCCGGATGGTGGGAAAAACAGAACTCTTGAAGATTTTTTCTATCACAAGGGGCACGGTAATCAACATATAGGGTTTGACCGTTGCCAGGGCGTCCAGCAGCACCTTGGGAGAAGGGACTTTTCCCAGGAAAAAGACCTGAGTTCCTCCTGCAAGCTGGTAAAGGTATTCAAAGGCCATTCCATACATATGGGCCATCGGCAGCATGGAAACCAGCGTGTCACCGGGACCGTTTGGCATTTCACTTTGTCCGAACTGGATATTGGAGCTTATATTTCTGTAGGTCAGCATGACCCCTTTAGGGGCACTGGTAGTGCCGGAAGTGTAGTTGATCAGGGCCAGATCATCAAAATTATCGGTAGGATAACTGACCTGTTCTGGACCAAATCCGTTGGGATATTTTTCTTTGAACAGAACCTCTATCGAGGCATGGGCCTGAGTCACCGCAGGATCTTTGGAATAAAGGAGTTCATAGTCTTCCAGGCAAATAACCAGTTTCAGAAGAGGCATCTTTGCCATGTCGATCTTTTCCCAGATATCCCGGCTCACAAAAAAGACACAGGCCTCTGAATGATCTGTCAGTGTCATAACGCTTTCGGGCAAAAAATCGTTCAGTAAAGGCACTGCGACTGCTTCATAAGCAGTAACTGCCAGAAACGAAATACCCCATTCTGCACTGTTGGGGCCGCAAAGCGCTACCTTGTCGCCTTTTTTCAACCCCAGTTTTTCAAACAGAATATGGTGCCGGGCAACATGTTGGGCTATCTCGCCATACGTATAGGAGTTCTTCTTGTAATTGGTGAGTCCGGGCATGTCCCATGCCTTGACAATACTGTGTTGGATATATTCCAGATAATGAGTTTTCATAACCTAATTTTTTTAAACTGGTTAAAAATACGTATTTTTTTGAAATATACCCTTTCCCGGGCAGATAATTCATACGTTCCTCAGAATCAGCGCAGTTCCCATTCCGCCTCCAATGCACAAGGAAGCAAGTCCGTAGCGGGCTTTTCTGCGCTTCATTTCATATAGCAGGGTCACTGTTATGCGGTTCCCGGATGCGCCTATGGGATGTCCCAGGGCTATGGCTCCCCCGTTAACATTGCAATGTGTATCAAGCCATGAACGGTCCACGCCCTGCTGTTGTTGCAGCTCATACATAACACCAAGGGATTGGGCGGCGAAAGCCTCGTTGAGTTCCACAAGGTCCATCTGATCCAGTGTCATCCGGGCCCTTTTGAGCACCTTGTCAATAGCCGGTACGGGTCCCAACCCCATATAGGCCGGATCAACACCTGCCTGTGCCGTAGCCACGACTTCTGCAAGGAGAACCAGGCCATGGTCCTTAATTGCCTTTTCGGAGGCAAGCAATACAAACGAAGCCCCGTCATTGATCCCCGAGGCGTTAGCCGCCGTGACTGTTCCGTCTTTTTTGAAAGCGGGACGAAGAGAAGCCATCTTTTCCAGTGATGTGGTCCTGTTGGGGAATTCATCTGTGTCAAAGACTATGGTTTCCTTCTTACGTGCAATGCTGACTGGAACAATTTCTTCTTTGAATTTTCCGGAATCAATGGCATGAATCGCTTTCTGCTGCGAGTTGAATGCAAATTCGTCCTGCTGCTCACGGGTAATATGATACTTTTCGGCAATGTTCTCAGCGGTAATACCCATGTGATAATTTCCAAAGGCGTCGGTCAGCCCGTCACATACCATATGGTCGACAGCTTTGAAATCCCCCATCTTGATTCCTTCCCTTATGCCATGCATAACAAATCCCGATGAAGACATGTTTTCCACCCCTCCGGCCAATACAACCGATGCCTGCCCGGCAAGGATTGACTGGCATCCGTTCATTATCGATTTCATGCCGCTTCCGCAGATCATGTTCACACCATAGGCCGGAACATGGTGTGGAATTCCCGCATTAACGGCCGCCTGGCGGGCGACACCCTGTTTTTGTCCTGCCATGAGTATGTTCCCCACGATGACTTCATCTATTACAGACGGGTCAAGTTTTGTTTCTTCCAGGATTTTACGGATGACTACCGATGCTATCTCGGCAGGGCTAAGACTGGTTAGTGAACCCATCATTTTCCCTATGGCTGTACGTTTTGCTGCTACGATGTATATTTTTTCCATGATCGTGATTATATTATGATTACATATTTTTTAAGTCTTTTGAAATGATCAGCCGGCACCCCGTGGCCTCCTGTACCTGTTCCAGGGTAAACTCACTGTTGATTTCTTTGAGCATCAGGCCATCAGGAGTTACATCCATAACACCCATTTCTGTGATAATCCGGTCTACCTGGCCGGCCGCAGTCAGGGGCAGGGTGCAATGCTTAAGAATTTTATGATTCCCTTTGGCAGTATGCTCCATGGTAACGATGACTTTTTTTGCACCGGTGATCAGGTCCATGGCCCCTCCAATTCCCGGTGTCTTGACCCCGGGTATAGACCAGTTTGCAATGTTTCCTTTCTCATCCACCTGCAACGATCCCAGCATGGTAACATCCACATGTCCCCCCCTGATTATGGCAAATGATGTGGCGGAATCAAAACAGGAACCTCCGGGCTGCAATGTGATGGGCCCTCCCCCGGCATCAATCAGGTCAGGATCTTCCTGGCCCGGTTCAGGCGGATTTCCCATACCCATGCATCCGTTCTCAGATTGCATGATCACTTTGACTTTAGGCGACAGGTATTTCAAAACCTGTGTAGGAAGTCCTATGCCCAGATTTACTACGTCTCCGTCTTTCAACTCAATGGCTGCGCGACGCGCAATGGTTTCCCTGACTTGATTCTTGTCCATGATATTATGCTTAAAATTGTTTTATTGTTTTGCTCTTCTTTTTACAAATTCCTGTGCTACGAAGGAAGCCACATCATTGGCATAGGTGTTGACACCGAAACCGGCATCAAAGCCCAGCTCTTTGGCCAGTTCGTGCGATATCCGGGGTCCGCCGCAGACTAGTATCATGCGGTTTCTGATTCCTTCTGCCTCGGCCATCTCTATCAGTTCCGTACAATTTTTTATGTGAATGTCTTTCTGTGTAACGGTCTGGGAAACAAGAACGGCATCTGCCGAATGATGGATTGCCTTTGCTATCAGTTCCTCATTGGATACCTGGGAACCAAGATTATACGCTTCAATCATGGCATAGCGCTCCAATCCGTAATGACCGGCATATCCTTTCATATTCATAATGGCATCGATACCCACCGTATGGGCATCTGATCCCGTGCTGGCCCCCACCATGACCAGTTTGCGGCCTATGTGTTCCCTGATATAATCATCCACCTGCTGCATATCCATGACCTTGCTGTCAACCCTGGGAACGCGGATGGTGGTATAATTCACGGTATGGCGGAGACTTCCGTAACAATTGAAAAATGTGAAACCGGGAGTCAGTTCCTTTGTAAAGACTACCTGGGGATTGTCCATACCCATGCTGTGGATCAACTGTTTGGCTGCTTCTATCGCTTCCGGTCCCGAGGGAACCGGCAGGGTAAAGCTGAGTTGGACTTTGCCATCGTTCATGGTATCTCCATACGGTTTTACCCCTTTGAGATCCAATGTTTTATCAAAATCCTGAACTTCTGTCGAATACAAACCTCCTCCCATAATTATCTTTTTCCTTTAAACAATTCAATAAACGGATTCCAGTATAAGGGTGATTTCCGGGTCACCCCGTCCAGGCCTTTTCCCCCCTCCCTGTTCCTGCGCACTCCGGCAAATTTGCCTTTCTCAAGAGCAGTAAAAAGTCCTTCTTCCTTAACGTTTTCAAGCAACCTGCAGGCATTATCCAGTACTTCCGATGCACGACGGCGTATGATCCCGTCTTTTGTGAATTCTACCTCCTGCCCGATGTCCCTGAAACTCTTGAATATATACCGTGCGTTCTCTATGGAAAGGTACCTGTCACTCATAAAGGGCGTATGGATGGCTTCGGTGGGCATGCCCAGAAGCTGTATGCCCTGCCTGGTCCAGATTCCGGCTATGTTGAACAGGGCATCCTGGATATGGCCTTTGAAGATGTTCCCGGTCATGAACTTGGTGGGTGGCATGTATTTCAGTGGGGCACGCGGAAAGATTTCGCGGGTCATCTGCGCCTGAGCCAGTTCGTAGAGGAATGCATTTTCCAGCTCGGGATCCATTTCAAAGGCATGTCCCAGGCCCATCTGTTCTTCCGGTATTCCGGCTATGAGTGCCAGTTGCTCGTTGATCAGATCGGAAGCAAGGACCGTATGGGCTTCTTCAAAAGCATCGGCCGTAGTAAGGTAATTGTCTTCACCGGTATTGATGATTACCCCGGCAAATCCGTTTATTATCCTGGAGAAATACTGGTCTACCAGGGTTCTTTGCATATTGATGTCCCGAAACAGGATTCCATACAGGGCATCGTTGAGCATCACATCCAGCCCTTCCAGCGCTCCCATAGCCGCGATCTCGGGCATGCACAAACCCGAGCAGTAATTGCACAACCTGACATAACGGCCGGTTTCGGGCATCATCTCGTCCAGGGCCTTTCGCATGATGCGGAAATTCTCCTGGGTGGCGTAGGTTCCTCCAAAACCTTCTGTAGTGGCACCATAGGGAACGTAATCCAGCAAGGATTGACCGGTAGTGCGGATTACCGCAACAACATCTGCACCCTGGCGTGCTGCTGCCTGAGCCTGGATTGCGTCTTCATAAATATTCCCGGTGGCTACAATCACATAAAGAAGAGGACGGGGGCCTTCCCCGTACTTTTTTATGCCTTCTTCCCTTGCCAGTCTTTTAGACCTGATCCTTGAAACGCTTTCCTCTATGTAAGGTCTGAGCGCCTCTGCAATATTTACAGATTTGTTAATCTCCAGGCATGAAAAATCGAATACCTCCCCGGCAATATCTCCTGCGATCTGCACAGGGCTCTTGCCGGTACGGCTGACGGCAACACCCAGGAAACGAAGTACCCCATCCCCCAGCATCCCCTTTTCATTGACTGCATCCACCACCAGATTGGGCATGGGGATCCCGTCGATGTCTGTCCCGTCTATTCCCACCAGCCGGCATAGTGTCCTCTCTACTGCCACCGTGGTATAATTATCAACATATTGCTGCACCTGGGCGGCTATTTCACCGGCCAAAGTTCTGGCACCTTCTACTTTATTAAAATCAAGTCCTAATTTCGATTCTCTCATTTCTCAGTTTTTTTCACATATTTCTGTGCCGAGCGGATAAAAGATTCGTCCACGCCCAACAGATGTGCTATATGCAAAGCCTCCATAGGCACTGAATCGCCTTTTTCCTCAATCAGGCTGTAATTCATATATTCATTCATCATCAACGGATCCAGTCTTCCTTTTGCCTGTTTGCTGTCAAAACCGCTTACACGCAGTTTACGGCACGTAAGGCCCAGGTCTCCGTAATGTGTGCTTATCAATGACGTTATCTGGTAGTGTTCCAGGAATTCAACCAGGGCACATAAAATGGCTGCTCCTTCGGAAGGGTTTGTCGTTCTGGCCGGTTCATCGGCCAGTACAAGGACTTTGTCCCCTACCCTTATCCTGGCCATTATTCGGTCCAATTCAAGCATTTCGGCCGCAAATGATGACAATCCCCTGTATTGGTCCTGTTTGTCGCCTATGACCAGAAAAACGTCCTTTACAAGGGAAATTGACGCGTCCCGGGCAGGCACAAAGAAGGATAGCTGTGCCAGCGCCTGTACAAGGGCCAGTGTTTTTAAGACCACTGTTTTGCCACTCATATTGGCCCCTGTCAGCAGGCAGGGACCGTTTCCCAGTGAAATGGATACAGGCTGAAAAGCTCTGTTGACCGATTCCAGGGTATCGGCAATTACGGGATTGATCATGCCTTCTGCCTTAAGCACACAGGGGCCCGGATCCGTTACTATCCGGGGCCTGACCATACCATAACGTTTTGCCAGGGCGGCTTTTGCAAACCAAATTTCAAGACGTGCTATCCGGTCAAAATTATCCTGCAATACGGAATGCATAAGGCTCAATTCAGAAGAAAGACCCTGCCTTACTACCAATTCTTCTTCCATAATCCGGTCACGGGCATCATTCCACTTGTCCGGTTCCTTTTCAGGATCGGTCGCATTGGCTTGTTTCCTGGCTTCCGACAAGGCCTGGCTGTAGGCATCGTACAGATAGAATGAAACCGTTCCGCTCCCGGCGGGATCCAGAAGGTCAAACGCCTGCTGAAGAGAATGCAGCTTTTCATGGTCAAATCCGAGCGTGTCGCACAGTGTTATGAAATCCCTGCACAGGGCTGCAAAATACTTGATTTCAAAAAGTTCCACCTCATCTAAAACCCGGTTCTCACGCAAGGCATCCAGTGTCCCCCAGATGTCGTGGACCTGGGTGAAAAGGTGACGCAGTTGCATGATACCGTTCCTGTACCTGTTGTCTTTCAGGAGCTCAAGGGCATTTTGGATAATGTCATAGTTCGATTCCAGAACTTTTTGACTGGTGCAAAACAACTCCTGCATCAGGGTGCGACGTACCCGGGAACCGGACAGTTCCATTTTACCTGCCAGGTACTGAAGTCCTTCAATTCGTTCCGAATAACGCGCAAAAGTCATTGTTTCATTCTTTTAATATCGTAAACAGGCACCTCTATGGCCTGCTGTATCCTTTGCACAAGTTCCCCGGAATCAAGTCGGGCCCCTTCAGGAGAAAGGGGATTCACGCACACGGCCAGCAGGTTGGTCGTAAAAAGCTGAAAGATCCTGCCACCCTTCCGGAGAAATGTATGAAACACACGCGGTTCTGCAAAGATGCGGGTAAAATCCCTCACATACAGTTCAGCGTCGAGTACATCTTTTTTTTCTCCCAATGCCTTAAGGAGCAAATTGCTCACAACTCCAGGAACATACATCCTTTTTCCGCACTTTTCAAGGATCTGCCTCACCTGTTCGGGAAGCAGGGCCTGTTCCGCAACCGGATCCGTCACCTCGCACTGCGGGGTAACAGATCTGATTCCGTTGGTAATGTTTCCCAGTTTTTTCACAAGTTCCTCAGGTGCGCCGGGCAGGCATATCAAATCATATATATAGCGGGTCCTTTCTACCAGTGTCTTCATATGGGGAGAATAGGCAGCTCCCGTAGCCAGGACCATTGAGGCTGTCACCGCCGGGGAAGCCGGACTCAGGCGTGAAATAGCCCCGTCTACCAGACAAACATCCACCGGAAACCTTTTGGGTGTCTGCTTTACCCATTCCTGCAGGGAGACAGTGTCCGAAGGACCGGCCAGGATGATTTTCCCCCTTTCCAGCGCCCTGGCTGTCACCATTTTTCCCAGTACAGTCGAGCGCTCCCCTACATGGCAGACCTCGGCACTAAAACGTTTGTCCAGATAGTAGGCAGCTGCTGTTGTAAAGTACATGCCCCTGTCCAGGAAAATTTCCGGTTTTGTTGTGTGCGTGACCTGGTCTGTTCTTTCTCCATCAACGCCTATTGATGTTACAGCCACTACTTTCTGCATTTCGGACAACCGTCTCATGACATACCTCAGACACTCTGTCTTTCCGGTATTTTTCCCCAAACCCACAACCGAAAGGCTGCCGTAACGGACTATCTGATCTACGAAAGGCATTAAATCATTTCTTGTGATTTCTTTCTTTTCTCGCAAGATAAGACGGTTCCAGAGACAACTGCTGTCCTTGCAGAATCCCCGAGACTCCTTCCAGACTCACCTTCCCGATGCAATCTTTGCAATGGCATTCGTTTTTGTAATCAGATGGTTCTGTATATGTTGTAATGACTCCCTCGTAATTGCGCAGGATCATCCGGCCCGGTGCATGGCTGATCATATAGCTGGGCATCACCGGAATCTTGCCACCGCCTCCGGGCGCATCCACCACAAAGGTCGGTACCGCGTAGCCTGAAGTATGTCCGCGAAGCCCTTCGATGATCTCAATCCCTTTGGAAACAGGGGTCCTGAAATGTTCCAGTCCCATTGATAAATCGCACTGATAAATATAGTAAGGGCGCACGCGCATGAGCACCAGTTTGTGAACCAGCTCTTTCATGACATGCACGCAATCGTTCACCCCGCGCAGCAACACGCTCTGGTTACCCACAGGTATGCCGGCATCGGACATCATTTCACAAGCGGCCCTGGATGTTGCCGTCACCTCGTTGGGATGGTTGAAATGGGTATTGATCCATATGGGATGGTACTTTCGCAACATGGTCATGAGCTCCGGGGTAATCCGTTGCGGGCATACGACCGGGGTGCGTGTCCCGATGCGAATGATCTCGACGTGGGGAATTTCCCTCAGGCGGACAATTATGGACTCCAGGCGGGCATCGCTCATGGTCAGGGGGTCTCCGCCGGACAGGAGCACATCCCTTACCTGCGGGGTACGGGCAATATAGTTGATGCATTCCTGGATCCTGTCACCAGAGGCTTCGTGATCCTTCTGGCCGGCAAAGCGGCGTCTTGTACAATGACGGCAATACATGGAACACTGGTCGGTGACCAGGAAAAGGACCCTGTCGGGATACCTGTGTGTCAGTCCGGGGACCGGTGAATCTTCATCTTCATGCAGCGGGTCCAGCAAATCAGCAGGAGACCGGTAAGTCTCTTTTTTTGTCGGGATGGCCTGTTTTCTTATTGGACAATCCGGATCATCAGGGTCTATCAGGCTGAGATAATACGGTGTGATGGCCATGCGGAGCATTTTCAGGGACTCCTTTACGCCTTCTTCCTCTTCAGGGGTCAGGCTGATGTATTTTCTCAATTGTTCCAGGTTAACAATACGATTGCGTATCTGCCACTTCCAGTCATCCCATTCCTGGTCCGTCACATGGGGAAACAACTGTTGTCTTCTTGATTCTTTCATTTACGTAAAATTATGATGCATAAAGCTCTGTAAAAATCTTGCGGAGCTTTTCACTTTCCCTGAGCAATTGAAGGGTAATTTCTGCGTGACCCCTGGTATATCCGTTCCCTACGATCATGGTGACATCGGACCCTACTCCTTCAGCTCCAAGGGCCGCTTTTGTAAAACTGGTGGCCATGGAGAAAAAATATACAATCCCCGTATCTTTTGTACACAGAATGGAAGTCATCTCGGTATCGGGGATGTTCACATTATTGATGGTGATATCGCACAACTGACCATTGGTAAGTTCCTGGATCTTTTCCAGAACGGCAACCGGCTGGGTGGCATCGGCTGAAAAGACGTGATCGCAGAAACCCAGTTCCTGCATGCGTCGGGTAGAACGTTCACTGTGGCACAGCCCTATCACCTTGCCGGTAACCCCGGCTCTTTTCTTTGCTTCGTAGCTGCAGAGCATACCCGATTTTCCACCGGCACCGATGATTAGCACTGTGTCTCCTGGTTTCACAAGTTTTGCGGTCTGAGCCGGAGCTCCCGCCACGTCAAGGGCAGAAAGCGCAAGGGTTTCGGGCATATCATCCGGAATTTTGGCATAGATGCCGCTCTCGAAAAGAATGGCTTTACCGTCGATGTCGACCTGGTCTATGTCGGGCCTTATATCTTTTATCTTGTCTATACGCAGCGGTGTCAGGGACAGGGAAACCAATGTGGCGATCTTATCCCCCACCTTCAGATCAATTTTTCCTTCCAGTGCTTCTCCGATTTTCTCCACAACGCCCAGCAACATCCCTCCCGATCCGGTGACCGGATTCCTGTGTTTACCCTGTTTGGCCACAATATCGAGCATTATCTGCGCAATTTTGGCCTTGTCGCCTCCGGCCTGCTCTTCTATCTGTGTAAAACTTGCCGAGTCAACATTCAGGGTCCTGACGTCTATCAGGATCTCGTTGTCATAAATCTCGTCCATGTTGTTATCCAGCTTGTTTGCCGGTTGGGGAAGTACACCTTTGGGCTCAATGACCCTGTGGAGACCATATTTGTTTCCTTTTTTCATAGATATGATGGTGAAAATTATTATGTTTCAGTTCATTTTCTTACAGGCAGGCCGAGGATCTGACGGGCTTCAGAGGGAGTGGCTATATCCCTTCCAAGTTCCCGGGCCAGGCGTACCACTTTAGCTACCAGCTCTCCGTTTGATTTTGCCAGAACTCCTTTGGAAAGGTAAACGTTGTCTTCAAATCCGACCCTTACATGGCCTCCGTCAATAATGGCAGCAGCGGCCAGCGTCGCTTCATAGCGGCCAAGTCCGGCTGCCGTGTACGTGGCATCAGGGGGAATACTTCCGCGAAGAAATACAAAATCCCTCAGGGAGCCCCCAATTCCTCCGTTGACTCCCATGACAAAGTCAAAATGCATGGGACTTAGGATGAATCCCTTTTTGTGTAAACGCAAGGCCATTTCTATCATGCTTTTGTCAAAGACTTCAAGCTCGGGTTTGATGCCCCTTTCTATCATGCGCTGTCCGAAATATTTGATGGTGTTTTCTGTATTTTCAAAAATCTCATCCCCGCCGAAATTGAGCGTACCGCAATCCAGGGTTGCCATTTCGGGATTCAGTTCCGTAGGCTGAAGCCTTTCATCATTGGTCATGCCCACAGCTCCTCCCGTTGAAGGTTGAATGATTATCCCCGGGCATGCCCTGGCAATCGCATCCATCACCACACGAAAACGCTCCTTGTCCTGAGTGGGCGTCCCGTCATCGTAACGGACGTGCAGGTGGATGATGCTTGCACCGGCCTGGTAGGCCGAAAGGGCTTCCCGGGCACATTCTTCCACAGTATAAGGCACGGCAGGATTGTGTTCCTTCAGTACTTCGGCGCCACATATTGCGGCGGTAATGATCAATTTATCCATAACCAGAAATGTTTGTTTTAAATATATTTTTTCAGTTCGGCGAATGATTCCTCAACCATATCGGCTGCGTAGGCAATATCCTCATCTGTATGACGGTAAGCTACGTATCCGTGGTGGTAAGGTTGCAGGAACACACCCCTTCTGATAAGCTCTGTATAGAAGCCGGGACGGAGTTTCTTGTACAGGTTGTCGGGATCCTTTTTAAATGTTATAAAGGGCATCAGGGGTACCCCGGACACTTCGACATCATAGGGAACCTTCCTGATAATCTGGTTTAGCCGTTTCCCAAACAACTCTCCCTTTGCTTTAACTTTATCCAGGATGTTATCCCTCTCAAGGATTTCTATAGTCTTGAGGGCTGCCACCTGTTCCAGGCTGTTGGGGAAGAATGTGGATGAAAGGAAAACCTTATCTGCCAGCACTTTCATGTGCTTTTCCTTCCCAACTACGGCTCCAATGGGATATCCGTTTGCCATGGCCTTGCCAAAGACGGAAAGATCGGGGGTGACACCGAACACTTTCTGGGCACCTCCCAGATCATAGCGGAAACCGCTACGGATTTCGTCAAAAACAAGGACGGTTCCGTATTTGTCGGCCAGTGCCCGTACACCCTCCAGAAAACCCGGTTTTGGCATCTGAACCTTCTCGGCCAAAGGATGCCCCACCGGTGTGATGATGATGGCGGCTGTGTCGTCTCCATGCTGCTTCATCAGATCTTCCAGTTCGTCCAGCTCGTTGTAATGGAATTCATAGACATCTTCCCAAAGTTTCTTTGGAATTCCTCCCTTCACTTCCACACACCAGTCATGCCACCCGTGGTAGCCGCAGCGGATTACCTTTGTCCTCCCGGTGCTGCCCCTTGCCACCCTGATAGCCACAGATGTGGCATCCGATCCGGTTTTGACAAAAGAAGCCATCTCGGCCGAGGGTATCAGTTCAATGAGTTTTTCTGCAAGTTGGTTCTGTATGGGTTGCGTCAGGGAAAAACAGAAACCTTTGTTCCGCATCTGTTCTATCACAGCATTGTCAATCTCTTCTTCACGGTGCCCTATAATAATGGGCCCATAGGCACAGAGCATGTCTATGTACTCATTGCCATCTACGTCCGTAACCCTTCCGCCTTTGGCGTGGTCGAAATAGATCGGATATTCTCCGGGAACGAAATTGTAAGGACGGCGGATTCCGGCAATGGCGCCGGGAATGATCTTCAATGCTTCCTGATACATATGATCGGAAATCTCCAGTTTCAGCTTCTTTGACATAACGATTCGATTTTAAATGTATAGTATTATTTTATTTAACCATATAATCCACAAAGATGGACTGTGTATGCACGTGTTCAGGCAGAATTTCTCCCGTCTTTACCATTTCTTTCACTTCTGCTATGACCAGATCGGCAGCCATAGCCATCATACAATTGAAATTGCGTGTATTGCCCCTGTAAAACAGATTGCCTTCTTCATCGGCCACACTAGCTCCTATAAGGGCTACATCTGCTTTGAGAGGCGTTTCAAGCAGGTAATCCTTCCCATCTACACGGATCACTTCCTTTCCCTCTTGTATGACTGTGCCAAGACCTGTAGGGGTAAGTACACCACCCAGTCCCGCCCCAGCACAGCGGATCCGTTCAATGAGCGTACCCTGGGGAACAAAGGTGATTTTCAGTTCTCCGGCATGGTACTGCTCTCCGGTTGAGGGATTTGTCCCTATGTGACTGGTTATGACCCTGGATGCCCTGCGGGCTGCGATCAGTTTTCCTGAACCCTTATCGGGAAAGCCAGTATCGTTGGCAATGATGGTTAGGTCTTTAACGTCTGTTTCCAGGATAGCGTCCAGTATGCGATTAGGACTGCCAACCCCCAGGAACCCGCCAACCATTATGGTCATGCCGGATTTAATGTGAGAAACTGCTTCCTGTAGTGATATTAGTTTGCTCATAACGGATTGAAATGTTTAAGAATTAATCTACAAATATAACGATTTATTACGGAATTCTTGACAAAAAGCTTATTTTTGTAATCTAAATCCCCCTCCAGAATGACCATAACGGCCGAAAACATTCTCCTTGTAGGATCAGTATTGCTGTTCTTTAGTTTGCTGGCAGGGAAGACTGGATACAAATTCGGAGTTCCCACCCTTTTGCTTTTCCTTGTGGTGGGAATGATATTTGGGAGCGAGGGTCTGGGATTGCAGTTTTCCAACCCGAAAATCGCGCAATTCATAGGTGTGGTGGCGTTGAGTATCATACTGTTTTCCGGAGGTATGGATACCAAATACGAAGAGATAAGGCCTGTTGCCGCCCAGGGAGTCATTCTGGCCACCCTGGGTGTGTTGCTTACAGCAATTCTTACCAGTGCTTTCATATACGGGCTTTCATTGCTCATACCCGGGTTTGACCTGCCCCTGCCTGTATGCCTTCTTCTGGGCAGCATCATGTCCTCTACCGATTCCGCCTCGGTTTTTGCCATACTCCGGTCAAAAGGGCTGAAACTCAAACACAACCTGCGACCACTGCTGGAGCTGGAAAGCGGGAGCAATGACCCCATGGCCTACATGCTTACCATTACCATGCTCCAGGTAATCATGACCACGGACAATCTCAGGATATGGCAAGTGGCCCTGATGTTCTTATACCAGATGATCACGGGCGGTCTTGCCGGATTCCTGCTTGGGAAACTGTGCGCATACCTGATGAAGAAATCAAACATCGGGAACGATTCCCTTTACCCGATCCTGATACTTGCATTCTGCTTTTTTATATTTTCCTTCACAGACCTTATAAACGGAAACGGATTCCTTGCTGTTTACATAGGAGGACTTGTGATAGGCAATTCCCGTTTTATACACAAAAGAACTGTCAAGAACTTTTTTGACGGGCTATCCTGGCTCTCGCAGATCATCATGTTTCTTGCCCTGGGCCTGCTGGTCAATCCTTCAGAGCTATGGCCCATCGCAGGGGTGGGATTGCTGATAGGTGTCTTTATGATCATACTGGCTCGTCCCATTGCCGTATTGTTATCACTTGTTCCTTTCCGAAGGATGACAATGCAATCACGGATATTCACAAGCTGGGTGGGACTCAGGGGTGCCGTACCCATTATCTTTGCAACGTACCCCCTGGTAAATCAAGTTGCCCAGGCAAATGTTCTATTTAACATTGTCTTTTTTATTACCATACTTTCGCTCCTGTTCCAGGGAACTTCTATACCCTGGGTAGCACGGAAACTTCATGTTTCAATCCCTCAGAAAAAAACAGCCCGGTCAGAGTTTGAAATGGAGTTTTCAGAAGATATAAAATCTGCCATGAGCGAGGTGGTCGTAACCGAGGAAAGCCTGCGTTTCGGGAACAGGATGATGGAGATCCCGCTGCCTGACAAAACGCTCGTGGTAATGGTTAAAAGGGGCGATTCTTTTTTCATTCCCAGAGGCGGAACAGAGATTCATATCGGAGACAAACTGCTCATTATTTCTGATGACGAGAAAGCTTTAAGGGAAACTTACGAAAATCTTGGACTGGATTCAGACATATAAATAATATAACAATTTTGTTACATATTATAACATATTTGTTATATTTGTCTATAAATCAGTATTATTCTGCGAATTAGGATTAAACAACAAACAGGAGTCCCCATAACTCAGAAAACGGTAGTTTCCGGCCAGTGCATGGTCATAAATAACCCTCCAATCCTCCCCTGTCAGGGCAGCAACCAGCAAGAGCAAAGTGGAGTTTGGCTGGTGGTAATTTGTGATCAGAATGTCAGTGGTCAGGAACCTGTAGGAAGGTGCTATGATGATCTGGGTGGAGGCATCCAAAATGGATATCTTCTCCCTGTCCATGTAAGTGCACAAATGCTCCAGGGAGGCCTTATAGGTAATCCCGGACGGTGTAACATAGGGTTCCCACTGGCCCACGAAGGAAGGGTTCCTGCCCCCCGCCGCCTGCAGGCCCAGGTAGTAAAGGCTTTCCAGGCAACGGCAGGAAGTGGTCCCGACTGACACCACAGGCCCCTTGTGTGATATCAACTGTTGCAAAAACTCCCTCGACACGCTGAATGGTTCGCTGTGCATAATGTGATCACGTATGTATCGGGTTTTTACCGGCCTGAAAGTGCCCGCCCCTACATGTAAAGTCAGTTCGCTGATCCCCATACCTCTTTTCCTGAGGTCATCCAATACTTTTAGAGAGAAATGCAGCCCCGCGGTAGGCGCTGCTACAGACCCCCTCTTGCGGGCATATATTGTCTGATAACGCTCCAGGTCACAATCTTCTGACTCCCTTTTAAGATAAGGGGGAATCGGGACCCTGCCCGAAGCCTCCAGGATTGCAGAAAACGGCAGACTGGCAGTCCAGCTGAAACGGACCAGGAACCTGTCAGCCTCCTGACCTAACAGGCTTGCCGAGAGGCCCAGACTTGCAAGTTTAGGGTCATTATGGGGATTGTACAGGGGCAAGTGACCGGTTTTCCATTTTTTTGCATTTCCTACAGCACAATACCACGTAGATGAAGCATATTGTGAAAATGCCAGTATGTATTCTTTGGGAGAGGCCGGTTCAAGACAGAAAACCTCTATCAGTGCTCCGGTTTCCTTGCGGAAAAATAATCTGGCCGGAACAACTTTTGTGTTATTGAATACGAGTAGGCTGTCCCTTGGCAGAAGGGATGGCAAATCCAGAAAAATATGATCAGACACCTTGCCGTCACGATAGCGCAATAATTTTGAGTCGTGCCTGACAGCAAGCGGATACCTGGCAATTTTTTGTTCCGGCAGGTTATAGGTAAAGTCTTCAATTCGAACTCCCGGGATTGGAAAATGAAATGTTGTCATAAGTACCATCAAAGGTATTGTAATTTGGGTAACTTTTTTACTTAAAGTGTTACTTTAATATCTATTTTACATTTGTAATTTACATTTGTATATTCCTATTTAACAAATGGACTCGTTTTCCCAAGTTTTGCGCGCTTTATTTTTGTTTCATAAAATCGATCTGTTTACAAATTTAATAATCGATTATTAGGTAGATATAATTAATTTATAATCTGTTATTTATAGAGTTTATTTACATCTTTATTTGAATGATGTCCGGGGATTTTTTCGCAATTTTTATGGATAATATGCAGAATAACGAGATAAATGATTTTTATACCATTATTATCCTGTTTATTATGTGATTTATATGAAGTGATGATCGAAGATAAAAGCTTTTTTCAAATTTGATTCAAAAGCAATTGATTCTTAATGATGTATAATGCCAATATGGCGATCTTTGTTTACAAATGTATTATTTCAATATATTACATGTGTAAACATTTTTTATATTACATTTGTAAAAATTGGTTTACAATTATGAGAACGCGCTTGCAACAATTTTTATTGGCAGAAAACATCTCTCCTTCGCGTTTTGCGGATCAGATCGGGATCCAGCGCTCAGGTTTATCTCATATATTGGCTGGAAGAAATAAACCCGGATTCGACTTTATTGAAAAGATGCTTCTAACCTACCCGTCTCTAAATGCAGAGTGGCTCATTACCGGAAAAGGCAAGATGTATAAAGAAATGCAGGAAATACTCCAGGAAACAACCCGGGATAAAACCCGGGAATCGTTTCCTGAAGAACCAGCTTTTACAGATAATATCAATTCATCTGTAAGTGCTTACAGTGAAACACCTGAAGTGGAACATAAGCTGAAAAAAGTGTTACTCTTTTATTCTGACAACACGTTTACTGAATACATTCCCGACAGCGCCCTATGAACCTGATTGCCTGTTGCAATTAATCCTGTATATTTGTTCAATAAACATGAAATCAAATGTATTTTATCATCAGGCCCCTTTTGTTCCTTTTTCCTCCCGAAACTGCCCATAAGCTGGCATTCAAGGCTTTGGCAATATTGAAATACATTCCCTTTGGGACCAGGGTTTTGCAGATGCTTTTTTCCTATAAGTCCTCCTCAATGCAAAAACAGGTAATGGGAATTGATTTCCCAAATCCCGTGGGACTCGCTGCCGGATTGGATAAAAATGCAGAGGTCTATAATCAGATGGGCGCTTTGGGCTTTGGTTTTGTTGAGATCGGATCTGTTACATTAGCTCCCCAGGAAGGGAATCCGAAACCCAGAAGTTTCCGCCTGGTTAAGGACAAGGCTTTAATCAACAGGATGGGGATCAACAACTCCGGGGTAAAACAAATTGTACGCAATATCCAAAGAAACAAGCCGCATGTGATCATAGGCGGGAATATCTCAAAAAACACCAACACTCCCAATGATCTGGCTTACAAGGATTTTGAAAAGGCTTTTGCCCAAATGTACGATTATGTGGATTATTTTGTCATTAATGTTAGCTGCCCTAACGTGAAAGATTTACGCAGTCTCCAGACGGTTGACAACCTGACCGGGATTATAAGGCATTTGACGGAAATCCGCAGGTACTGCGATGTATACCGGCCTATTTTGCTTAAGGTTTCCCCCGATCTTTCCACTGATATGTTGGATCAGGTGATTGAATTGATCATGTTATCGGGCCTGGATGGCGTGGTGGCCTGCAACACAACCATATCCAGGGAGGGACTCGTAACGGCTAAGGAAAAGCTGGATGCCATAGGGGAAGGAGGCCTGAGCGGCGCCCCGCTTAAAGAAAAAGTTCTTTCTATCATCCGTTATATACATGCAAAAACTGAGGGCAACCTTCCCATTATTGGTGTGGGTGGAATCATGACACCACGTGATGCCAAAGACATGCTGGAGGCCGGCGCATCGCTTGTTCAGGTTTATTCCGGATTTATTTATGAAGGTCCTTGCTTTGTACGTAAAATATTGAAATACATCAGTCAATAGCAATTACTTAAATTCTTGCTTTATGTTAAAGAAATGGTTTCCGGTACTGTTTTCCTTACTGGGATTGGTACTACTGTCCGTATCCTGCAATCGCTTACAGGATAAAGCAATCACAGAAATTGATGAACTATTTGCCCGGATCTGGCCTTCGGATGAACCCGGCGGGGTTGTGCTAGTGTTGAATAAAGAAAAGGTGGTATTCAGCAAAGGGTATGGACTGGCCACAATCGATCCTGAAACCCCCGCCACTCCTGCAACCAATTTTTGCATAGCTTCTGTATCCAAACAGTTCGCTTCCGTTGCCACCCTAAAACTGGCCCAGGAAGGCAGGTTATCACTGGAAGATCCTGTTTCAAAGTATTTTCCGCAATTCCAGGCACCTTTTTTCCAGGACATCACCCTGGCCCATCTTCTTTCCCATACATCGGGGATTCCGGACGTAAGGCCACGCACGGACAGCCTGTATGTATACCATTCCACCGATGTGGAATCATATTCCTATATGGACACCCTGAGTTTTTTGAATTTTGCGCCCGGATCCTCCTATGAATATATCAACCCCACGTACCAGCTTTTGTATACGGTCGTTGAAAAAGCATCGGGAGTGCCCTTTGAGGATTACATGATGACCGAATTGTTCCAGCCTGCGGGCATGTCAAATACGTTGTATTTTGAATCCGGCAGGGATATTCCCTCAATGGCCCATGGGTACCTTTTTAACAGTGAAACAGGAATATGGGAAGAATATGATTACGGTGAGGCATCATTTTTTGGTTCTAAGGCAGACGGTGCGCTCTATACTTCGGCAGAAGAATTTGTTCTTTGGGAATATGCCTTGAGAAACAATGCAATCCTGGACAAGGAAATGACCGGCAAAGCCCATACATCGTATATTTTGACCGATATCCCGGATACCGGTTATGGTTACGGCTGGTTCATTTCGCAAATTAACGGAGCTCCGAAGATTTTCCATACAGGAGATAACGGGGGCTTTAAAATCTATGCCGGCAGGTATCCGCAAACAGAGACCCTGCTGCTGATATTCTCGACCAGGGATTTTGAACGGGAAGAAACAGTGGAAAAAGTGGAAGGTATCCTGGTTGAAGCGGGTTGGCTATAAAAGCCGCAGGAAATTGCCCCCCATTATCTTTTCTATGTCTGTAAAGGAATAACCCCTTAAATGCAATTCTTCTGTAATAACCGGAAGAAGTGAAACGTCCTCCAAACCGGCGGGACAGACCTCTATCCCGTCAAAGTCAGACCCAATCCCTACATGGTCCGGCCCTACCAGGGAAACCACGTGATCAATATGGTCGACCACCCGTTTGTAGGAAGGCCGGGGAAGTGCATAAAGGGCTTTTTTTGCCTCCTGCATGCGTTTTTCGTTCTCGGAAGGATTATCCCTGTATGCTTCCTCGGCTTCCTCATAGGCATCCAGTAATGGGGCAACAGCAAGGGAAAAGGCCTTGTCAAGAAAAGGGGGATTGAAGTTGATCTGAACCACCCCACCCTTTGCAGCAAGATCTATAATCATCTGATCTGTAAGATTTCTGGGAACGTCACATAAAGCTCTGCAACAAGAGTGGGTGGAGACTACCGGACGTGTGGAATACTTTAGCACATCGTAAAATGCTTCGTCAGATATGTGAGCCACATCCACCAGGATTCCCAGGCGGTTCATCTCGGCAATCAATTCCCGGCCAAAACGACTGACCCCGTTCCAGCGCTTCTCTTTGGTGGCACAACTGTCACACACTTCGTTGTTCCCGGCATGGGTCAGGGTGATGTAGCGGACTCCCATCCTATAGAACAGGCGCAGTAGGGAAAGGTCCTTGTGAATGGGACCGGCGTTTTCCATGCCCAGGAATATGGCAATCCTGCCTTGCTTTTTCAACTTTCTGGCTGTACGGGCATCGGTTGCCAGGGCTGCTTTATCGGGGTAACGCTCCAGCATATCGTACACAGAGGTAAGCGCTTCAAGTGCCTTGTATGTGCATTCGTACGGCTCCCACTTATTGGAAACATAGATGGCAAAGAAGGATGCGTCTAGGCCTCCTTCTTTCATTCTTACCAGATCCACGTGACCTGTTCCGGATCTCCGGCCTATGTCCAGACCATGTCTTCTGAGCATAATGGGTGTATCACAATGTGAATCAAGAACCAGGATTTTCTGGTGGATCTCTTTGGCTGTCATATGTATACTTTAATAGGGTGCCATTTGGGCTGCACCGCTGGTGTTCACGTTCCGCAGGGTTACATTTTTATTGTAACGCAGTTTTGCGGCTCCTGAAACCTCTGGTTCCAATGAACCCAAAACCTTTACCTGTGCTTTGGCCACTCCGCTCACTACGGCTTTCATCACTTCCACCTCAAATTCCTGTCCCTCGAAAGCAGCGGTGCCACTGATATCTATGGAAGAACGAATGGCTTTCCCCTGGATTAACGCACTTCCGCTTCCACTGATTTCAATATCGGCAAAGGTAATGGTTTTCCCATCCAAACCGAAAAATCCTTTGGACGCGCCGCTGATCTCCAGATTCAACTGTTCTGTCAATCCATACATTTGAATATCAGACACTCCGGAGATTTCCACCTGCAGGTCATCGCATTCTATCTGTTTGATTTCTGCGTAGGTAACTCCTGAGAGTTCAATATTCATGCTGCCGGTCACAAAAGGATCCCTGACAAACAGCTTGGTCACACCGCTCATCCCAATACTTTTGAGTTCAGGCATTGTCAGCCTGCATACAATTTCCATGTCCTTGTACTTGCGCTGGACAGATTTGGGGATACCTCCGTTCACAATGCCTATGCAAAGCACTCCATTACGAACTTCAATATCCAGGTATTCAAAAACCTCATTGTACGTTTCAACCGATAAGGAATGCGAAGGACTTTTTTCTACCGTCACTTTTACCACCCCCGATATTTCCACCCCTGAAAAGGGACCCACCTTGATGTTCCTTTTTTCAATAGACTCTTTCTGTGCCAGTGCCACTGTACATAAGAGTGTCATCGCTATTATTGTAACTATCTTTTTCATAATATTTTAAATCATTTATCTATAGTAAAACTATATGTCAATACGTGTTAATTGAAGAGGCCCCGCTGGATACGGATCTGGTAAATTCAGGCTTGCCTTCTATGTGAACACTCGACGCTCCTGACGCAGAAACACCTATCTTTTTTGTAACGTGCAATTGTGCAGAAGAGGCCCCGGAACATTTGATATCCATGTCTTCTGTAGTGAACTCCCTGGCTTTTACGTGGCTTGCTCCAGAAACAGTAAGACTTGCAGTGGTTGAACTTCCGTTCATTACGACCGTGGAGGCACCAGACGCGTTCAATTCAATCTGATCTGTCTCCTGGTTGTATCGCAAGATGGATGCGCCGCTGACATAGGCTTTTGTTTTTGTGGCCAAACCACTGATCTCTAATTCAGATGCCCCGTTTATATCAAGATTCGCTGCATGTGTCATAATCGTGATTTCTGCCTGAGAGGCCCCCGTCAGTTTGACTATAAAATTGGATGGCGAGAATCCGTCCCGTGTAACAAGGAACGCTGAATTGGATAATTGTATTCCTTCCAGGTCTGGCATGGTGATACGTGCTTTGATTTTCTGCCTGTCACCCAGAATGTGCTTAGCCGTACGCCACCACTCTCTGGATACACCCAGATAAAGTGTATTGTCTGAAACGTTTACCTGAATGTCATGGGCCAGATCTTCCGGAATTTCCAATTTCACTGTATGTGTCCTGCCCTTGAAAACCTCTATATCATAAATGAAAGAGGCGTTTATTGAACTGAAATTCTCGGGCCGGTAATCTTTTTTGACTGTGTTCTGTCCAAAAAGGAAGGTCCACGATACAAGTGCCAGTGTGATTAATGCAATTCTTTTCATGATTTTTATGTTTGATTTGTCAATGAAGCGATCTCTATCATTCCTTCATATAACTGTTTATAATATTCTTTATTTAAGCGTTCTGCCTCTTTACTCGAAATCCCTTCGGGAAGCATATCGGAGAATTCATGGGCAGAAGCAGGCATGAGGGATTTCATATTCATCAGTATCTCCTGTCGTTTGAATTCCGGCAGGTCCCTGGTATCATATTCTATCTGGCTTGAAATTTTCCGGATCTGGTTATAATAACAGGTGTGAGCCCCATCTGCACATGAATCGGCAAACACACCCGCCAGCGGATCCTCTTTGACAAAGCGTATTCCAATGGTAAGCACAACTAGTAATAACGCTGCTGCCGAAGAGTAAATCAAATATTTTACTCCGGGGCGCTTTCTTTTCAAACCGCTTTTTGCCAGCCGTTCTTCAAACCTTGCCTGGTGACCCTGTGGCGGGGCCTCCGTTTCGAAAAGTTCCCTGTTTTCCTGAATGTAAGACCTTAATTCATCCATATCTCGTTTATTGATGACTGTAATTTTTTCCGGCCGCGGCTGTACTGGCTTCTGACTGAAACAGGCTGCAGCCCTGTTATCTCGGCAATTTCCTCAAAATCATATCCCTCAAATAGGTATAAACTTAAAATGGTGCGGTAACCCGATGGAAGTGCATCCAATTGTTCTCTGATGGTTTGCACAAGGACTTCCCGGTCGCTTTTTTCCCCGGGTAACCGGAACAAATCCGGATCCTGATCGGCAGCGGTAACCTGCATCACCTTACCGTCAATTGTTTCTGCCTCTTTGAAACATTGATAATCCAAAGAACGAAGCCGGTCGATCGCCCCCCTTACGGCTACCTTGCGCAACCAGGCGTAACAGGCTTTGTTGTTGATAAAACTCATTTTGCCTTCGGTAAATAATTTCATAAAGGCGTCCTGCATGCACTCTTCGGCATCCATGGGAGAGCGTAAAATACGCAAACACGTGTGATAAATTGGCTTGTGGTACTCCCTGTAAAGGGCTGTCTGGTTCATATTCGTCCGCTAAAGGGTGCCTTCACCTATACAAACGGAACTTTCAGGATTTTGTTGCACCTGTTTTTCATGAATTTTGAAATCTGCGATCATAAGATCCACAACCTTCCCGTAACTGGCCACCCCTTCGGGTTGAGCATTGGCTTTAAGGTAAGCATCATTGACTCTTTGAGACATCACCCCAAAGGTGGAACGAAATTTATCCCAGTACTCATATTCCTTATGCAGGTCGTACAGTACCCTGGCAGAAAGACTTTCAAGCAAGGAAGTATACGATTCCGGGGAGGCGCTGTGGATGGCATTCAGCACATAATGCAGGGAATGCAGCAGGCAGGAATACTTCAGGTCCCCGTTGCCGGTATGGCGTGCCACCAGGTAAGCCAAAAAATTGGCTTCATTCTCCCGCATGAAACCACGTACATGAGCCTGCTCATGGGCCATGATTGCCGGCAGCGTGAAGACCGGGACATCTTTGTTCACATTGGCCTCGATCGTCCAGGGAAAGAAAAAACCGCTCACATAGGCATAGGACATTCCCCTGGATGCCAGAACGGTCTTTGTAGCCGGATACCTGCCGCCAGTCCTGAGTCCCGTGGTAACAGCCAGTGAATCATAGGCCAGGGCAATGTCTTTCTTATAACGGTCAAAAGTGTGATCGGGGATCATATCGCCCTGGGTGTCACGACGGGTATAAGAGGCAGCCAGGTTGATTTCCCGCACAAGTGCACCGGCCATATTAGTCAGATCTTCTGTGGTTGCCTGTTGTTGTGGATAATCCAGGCGGTCTTCAAGGGGGAGGCGGTGGTAATGAAGTCCGCAGGTGAGCATATAGGCCGAGGTCGCCCACAACAGGAGAGAAGTTGTAAAAACCAGGTTTTTTTTCCAGATCTCCTTCACCTGCGAAAACGGCAAGACAAACAAAACTACAATTCCACGGACCAGTTGAAAAAAAAGGAAGAAGACCAGAAGGAAAAGCAAAACCTCGGCAAGAGAAAAAGGTATAAGCGCAATAATCGATGAAACGCCCTGTGCTATAAGAACATACAAAAAACCGGAATAAACCTTGTCCATGAATGAAGGGAACAGCCTGAACAGGATCAGAAACACCAGTGATATGGCCAGCACAAGCAATGGAACACGAAGTTTCATGAAGACAAAGTTATTATATTTGTCCTTTCATTATAAAAATACTATGAGAAAACGGATCTTCCTGACGGCTGCTATTGTAATATTGTTCGTTGTTGGTGCTAAAGCACAAAAATTTTCCTTTCCTCCCCTGTTTGACAGCACTACTATGGTAAAACTTACCGACTCGCTCAGAACCATACTCTCTGACGGAGTCATGCGCATATCAGGGATAAGGATACGGAATATTGAACTGGATGACAGGCACCAGCAAATCACCTTGGACTTTGCACCCGGAATGGCTGAATATCCCATCCGCAAAGGCAATGCAGAGAAGGTTATTCAAACCATACGGCATTTCATGCCTTCAAGGTTCAACCATTACAATCTCACGGTTAAGACAGATAATAAAGAGCTGGAAGAACTCATACCGGCCTATTACGACCCCGCCCGGATATCTTACGACAATAAGGTTTTGAAAGAAAACAGGAAGGAATACCAACGTGCCTTTGAGATCAACAGGAAAGCTCCTGCCAGAATTCAACCAAAAAAAGGAACTCCCCGGGAAATAGCCTTACAGAAAAAACTGGAAAACCGGCAGGCATCAATAAACATGGCTAAGCTGGAAGCCCAGTCCAGGATGAAGAAAGATACAAAAAAACGAGACAGGCATCAATGGCCCGACCTGGGCCCGACTCCCCTTGTGCTGCGGAAAAACCGTCCGTTTGAGATTACCAATGGCCTCCAAAACAGACATATTGCACTCTGGCACAGTCATGGGTTGTACTACGACCAGAAGCTCGCCCGTTGGGAATGGCAGCGGGCCAGGCTGTTCCAGACTGTAGAAGACTTGTACACCATGTCCTATGTGCTACCCTTCCTGACCCCTATGCTGGAAAACGCCGGTGCCGTGGTACTGATGCCAAGGGAAAGGGACACACAGGTCCATGAAGTCATTGTGGATAACGATAATCCCGAAAGCGGCTACAGCGAACAGGCCGGAACATATATGTGGCGAACGGACGAAGAGGACAATCATGGTTTTGCGAATAAAAAAGAGGTATACACCCATTTTGACAATCCCTTCCGTATGGGCACCTACCGAAGGGTGGTTACACATAACCCGGAATTGAACAAAAAAGTTGTGATGCACCCTTCTTCTGCCGAATGGATTCCAAATATTCCCCAAACAGGCCAATACTCGGTTTACGTATCCTATGCAAGCCTTCCGGTCAGTGCACGCGATGCCCGTTACACTGTTCACCACAAGGGAGGCATCGAGGAGTACCGGGTCAACCAGCAGATGGGCGGCGGAACCTGGATCTACCTGGGTACTTTTACTTTTGATAAAGGCCGGAACCTCTCAGGCCGTGTAACCCTTACAAACGAAAGCGGCGAGGTCAACGCCATAATCACTGCAGATGCGGTGAAATTTGGAGGCGGCATGGGCAATATCGGGCGCTTTGTCCAGGATACAGCCATCCTGGCTTCCTACGGGAATATCGAAATTCCACCCCAGGTGAGCAACTACCCCCGGTTTACCGAAGGGGCCCGCTACTGGCTGCAATGGGCGGGTTTTGCCGATTCGGTATATACTTATTACGAAGGAGAACATGACTATATCGATGATTACTCATCCCGGGGGCGCTGGGTGAATACCCTGGCTGGCGGATCTGCAAAGCACCCGGATAATCCCGGATTGCATATTCCCGTGGATCTTTCCCTGGCTTTTCACACCGATGCCGGTGTAACCTTGAACGACAGCATTATCGGGACCCTGGCCATTTATACAAGGGACAGCGATGGAACCGAGTTATTGCCAACTGGTCACAACCGCCTTACTTCCAGGGATTATACAGACCTGGTCCAGACCCAGATAGTCAATGACCTGCGTGCCCTTTGGAATCCTGACTGGACAAGGCGCGGAATCTGGAACCGTTCTTATTCGGAAAGCCGTTCGGCGCAGGTACCGTCAATGCTTCTTGAGTTGCTTTCCCACCAGAATTTCGCCGATATGCGTTACGGGCTCGATCCCTTGTTCCGCTTTACAGTCAGTCGCGCCATTTACAAGGGGATGCTGCGTTATCTGAGCAGTACCCAGGATTTTGAGTATATTGTTCAACCCCTTCCCGTCCAGAGCATAGCTGTAGATTTTTCAGAAAACGGAAAGGCCCTGCTCACATGGAAACCCACATACGACATGCTCGAACCGACTGCCGTTCCGCAAGGGTATGTTGTCTACACCCGCAACGGAGATGAAAACCAGCCATTTGACCAGGGGGTATTTTATCCCGGGAGCCAGGCAGAAATTCCCATCCGGGAAGGAACGCATTACAGTTTTCGTGTAACGGCCGTGAACCGGGGCGGAGAAAGCTTTCCTTCTGAAACGGTTAGCCTGTATAAGGTACCTGCCGGTGAAGAAAAAGGAACAGTGCTGATCGTAAATGGATTTACACGTGTCTCCGCACCGGACAGTTTTGCCTCGAAAGATACCCTGTTTGCCGGTTTCCAGGACCAGTCAGACTACGGTGTCCCTTATCTGCAGGACATATCCTATATTGGTTCACAATACGAATTCCGGCGCAAAAACGGATGGGCAGATGACGATGCGCCCGGTTTCGGTGCAAGTAATGCCGACTGGGAGACCAAAGTCATACCGGGAAACACGTTTGATTACACCATCATCCACGGCAAGTCATTTGCACAGGCAGGTTACAGTTATGTTTCATCTAGCCTGCAGGCATTTATCGATGAGGATTCAGGGGTTGATCCCCGGGATTTCTTTGCTTTAGACCTGATCCTGGGAAAGCAAAAGCAGGTACGGCGAGGAGGTACAACCTATGGCACACCTGTATTCAAAGCCTTTCCGGAAGCGCTGCAGATCAGGCTGGCCCAATATGCCTGCCAGGAAGGAAATATGATCATAAGCGGTGCCCATGTAGCATCTGACCTCTGGGGAACTACCGGGATGGATACCCTTGCGAGAAAATTTGCCATGGAAACGCTCAATATCCGTTTCCGCAGCGATCATGCTTCAAAAACAGGGGAAATCATGGTCGCTCCCTCCCCGTATACAGCCTTCTACAAAGGTGAGATCTTGGGAGATCCGGTCTATTCTTTCCGTACCGGCCTGAACCTTACGGTGTATCCCGTAGAATCTCCGGATGCCCTGGAGCCTGCAGGCCCGGGAGCCTATACCATTTTCCGTTACAGGGATAACCGGCTGAGTGCAGGGGTTGCATACCGGGGAAATTATCGTGTCGTCACCCTGGGTTTCCCACTTGAAACACTTGAGACAGAAGAGCAGCAGGCTCGCCTGGTAAGAGAGTGCCTTGATTTTTTCAATACTGACAAATAGTCATCATTCCTGTCATTGGAACGGTTTTTGACTCTAGCCGGTCATAATCTTCAACAACAGGATATTTATGAAAAATAAAGGAACGATCGGGGTAACTTCCCAGGACATTTTTCCGGTCATTAAAAAATTTCTCTATTCAGACCACGAAATATTTCTCAGAGAACTGATTTCCAACGCTGTGGATGCCACTCAGAAATTAAAGGCACTGGCAGCAAAAGGTGACTTCAAAGGCGATACAGGAGACCTGACAATAAGGGTCAGTTCCGATACGGGCAAGCAGACCATTACCGTGTCTGACCGGGGTATCGGCATGACAGAAGAGGAAGTGGATAAATACATCAATCAGATTGCCTTTTCAAGCGCAGGTGAATTCCTGGAAAAATACAAGGATCAGGAGAACAACATCATAGGGCATTTTGGACTCGGTTTTTATTCCAGTTTTATGGTAGCCAAGAAGGTCGAGATCGTTACAAAAAGCTGGCAGGAAGGAGCACAGGCTGTCAGGTGGACATGCAAGGGAACGCCTGAATATGCCATGGAACCGGCCGACAAAGAGGACCGGGGAACGGATATCATCCTGCACCTTTATGCCGAGCACCAGTCTTATGCACAGGAAAGCATGATCAACGAACTGTTGCACAAATACTGCAGTTTTCTTCCGGTAGAGATTGCCTTCGGGAAAGAAAAGGAGTGGAAAGACGGTAAAGAAGTGGTTTTGGACAAGGATCGGATCATTAACGATGTTACCCCCCTGTGGACAAAAAAACCGGCAGACCTGAAAGATGAGGACTACAGGGCTTTCTACCAAAAGCTTTATCCTATGGCTGAAGAACCCCTGTTCTGGATCCACCTGAACGTGGATTATCCCTTCAAACTGACCGGGGTGTTGTATTTTCCCAGGATAAAAGACAAACTGGAAGTAACACGCAACAAGATACAGCTTTACTGCAACCAGGTCTTTGTGACCGACAACGTTGAAAGCATAGTCCCCGATTTTCTCACCCTGCTTCACGGCGTGATTGATTCACCCGACATCCCGCTCAATGTATCCAGAAGTTATCTGCAGAGCGATTCCAATGTGAAGAAAATCTCTGCCCACATCACACGCAAGGTGGCAGACCGGCTGGAAGAGATTTTCAAGAACGACCGTCCGGCACTGGAGGAAAAATGGGACAACCTGAAGCTCTTTATAGAGTACGGAATGCTTACCGAAGAGAAATTCTACGAGCGTGCGCTCAAATTTGCCCTGTTCAAAAACACCGACGGCAAATACCTGAGCTTCGAGGAATATGCCACCCTGATCCAGGCCAATCAAAAAGACAAGGACAACAAACTGGTATACCTGTATGCCACAAACACGGAAGAACAGTATGCCTACATAGGGGCAGCAAAAGACAAGGGATACGATGTGTTGCTGCTGGATTCCCCCTTATGTGCCCATTTTGTCAACCTGCTGGAATCAAAAATGAAAGATGTCCGGTTTGTACGTATCGACTCCGATACACCGGAAAAGCTTATACCCAAAGAAGAAATTGCCAAACCCGATATTAGTGAAGACGAAGAAAAAGCATTGCGTGAACTTTTCCAGGAAGTCCTGCCCAAAGAGGCAACTTTCACAGTGGCTTTTGAAAACATGGGTGCACAACAGCTTCCTGTGGTCATAACCAGGGGTGAATGGATGCGCCGTTACCGGGAAATGTCGGCTCTGGGAGGCGGAATGAACTTCATGGGAACCATGCCCGAATCGTTCAACCTGGTGGTGAATTTTGAACACCCCCTGGTACAGAAAATACGGGAAACCAAAGACAGGAACCTGGTCAGCCAGATCTGTGACCTGGCCCTGCTGGCAAACAACCTGCTCAAGGGAGAAGCCCTCAGCACCTTTATAAAAAGAAGTGTTGACATCATCCAGTGATGGTGTCAACACCTTATTACAAAGATTGTAAGATTATTGCAGAGGAGTAACCACTTCCAGCAATTCAGGCAGGTCCATTCCAATTTCTTTCAGGAATTCCACCCGGGGAACCCCGTTTTTGTTCCAGCCCCGGCGCTTGTATACGGCATCCAGGAGTTTTTCGTACCGGTCTTCCCTGTAGCTGCGCAATGCCCTGTGTTTTTCTGTCAATGTCATGCCGGAAGGATCTATGCCGGCTTCTTCCTTAAGCTGCTTGTCGTATCTTGCCTGTCTTGACTGGTATTCTTCCTCGGTTACGGGTCCGCAGGCCCGGTAAGGCTGTGCATCATGCCTGCGCAATCCTTTTCCCATGCGGATGTTGAATACCCTCTGAAAATTGTATACCCTTTCAGACATGCGGATCAGTGAGTGTTTGTCAATGTTGCTGCCGGTCACGGCATTGAAAACGGTCACATAGTTGTCCACGTGTTCGGGGACCTTGGCAGGTTCCGCGGTCCTGGCATTATCAGCCGGTTCTATGTCATTCCAGCACAACTTGCAGAATCCGGCCAGCCCGAACCATGTCCTGAACATGGGGAAATAGTGAAGCGCCTCTGCCTTGTCTTCAAAGGTGGGGATCTGGTTGTTGACCATGTCCATGAAGATCAGCCATGCTTCGTCATGCTGGGGACCTTTGTTGGTCATGGCATAACCTCCCTGCTGTGCAAGCGACTCTTTGGAAATATACATGGAATATTCCATTCCCTTATTTTCCATTGCAATATCATTAAGGAAGGAGGCATCGCCCCACCCTTTTTCAATAAACATCTCCTTCATTTTCCTCACTCCCAGCCCGGCTATCAGGCCGAAGCCCTCTCCCCGGGCCAGCTGATGCATGCACTCCAGTGCATCGGCTGCATTTCCCCAGGTGAAATCCAGGCCTCCTGTCCTTTCTTTGTCAAGGATTCCCGCTTCCCAGCATTCCATGATGAAGGCCATGATATTTCCCCACGATATGGAACAGATACCGTACGTATCACAATAGAAATTCTGTTCTATGACATAAAGCGGATCAAAAACGGCCATATTGGAACCCAGGGCTGCAGCCGTTTCGTATTCCGGCCCGTCCACCAGCACCTTGGTTCCCTTATAGGGTCCTGTTCTCAGCTCAAAATCATCCACACCCTTGGCACACATCATGGTGCATCCCAGCCAGCATCCATCGGGCACCCCCTGGGTAAAGTGTTTTTTCCAGACTTCCAGGTCAATTTTATGGCAGTCTTTATGATCCCCATATTTAAAATTCATTACCGGCAGCAGATCGTACTTTTCCATGACACCCATCAGGTGAGCAGTTCCCACCTTTCTCATCTGGCACTGTTGATCATCCAGTTCATTCATTTCACGTGTAAAACGCCTGCCACGCTCCATGATGGCAGGCATGTCCACCACGTTGTTCAGCGTTCCCGATACCTTGGGTACCCTGGCCACGATGGCGCGTACGTTCTTGTGTCTCATCAGCGTGCCGAGTCCACCCCTGCCTGCCTGTTTCAGCCTGATCTTTTTTCGCTTCACATCATAAAAAGAGAAATTGAGCATGCCAATGAGTGAATGGTCGGCAGCCTGCCCGGCAGAGACCACGGATATGTTCAATTTGTCGCTTTCGCTGTCAGCAAACATATGGTGAAGTTCCTCAGCCAGCAGGTGTGAATCAAGGTGCATGCCTGCCGGGGGAACAAAAAACTCAATCTCATGATTTACACCGTTGATGTAGAGGATGATCTCACGTGGAGCAATCCCCTGTACCTCCAGGGCATCAAATCCTGCAAATTTCAAATGCGGGCCAAAATGTCCCCCGACATTGGAATCCACCACCCCCTCGGTCAATGGGGATAATCCCACGCATATGCTCTTGCCCGTGCCTGAATACTGGGTGATGCCGCATACGGGACCACCTGATATCACGATCTCGTTCTCGGGATCACTCCATTTTGTCTGCGGTGTAACTGCATCCCACAACATGCGCAGCCCATAACCCTTACCCCCTATGAACTTTTCTTTTACCTTCTGTGCAATGGGACGGACTTCTGCCCTGAATGAACTCAGATCCACATAGAGGCTTTGATCTGAGTACCCTTTGTCCAGGGCCTTCCATGTGTAAGGGATCCTGGCCAGTACTTCACGGTTTGATATCATTGCATTCATACAAGGTGTTTTAGTTGTATATTTGTATTGCAAAAATAGAGAAATTGACGGTAAAAGAAAACATTAGGGCTCTTTTGGCTGAAAAATGCGTAGGCATAGCCGGAGCCGGAGGCCTTGGATCAAATGTGGCCGCTGCACTGGTTCGAAGCGGTGTGGGACACCTGGTGGTTGCAGATTTTGATACCGTTTCCCCGGAAAACATGGACCGGCAATTTTATTTTGCCAACCAGGCAGGAAGCCCTAAAGTTTACGCTTTGCATGAAAACATGCAGCGCATAAACGCCGGAACAAAGTTCACCATGTTTTACGGACGTGTGACCACAGGGAATGTAAGACAACTCTTTTCCGGTTGCCATGTGGTGGTGGAAGCCTTTGACCTGGCAGAGGAAAAAGAATGGTTTGCTGTCTGGATGACGAAAAACCTTTCCCACATACCTTTGATCATGGGTTCCGGCATTGCCGGGTGGGGACATTCAGAAAAGATTCGTGTGCAACGTTCGGGAAATTTATATGTATGCGGCCACCAATTTGAAACCAATGAAAACGAAGTGCCTTTGATGGCCCCGCATGTTGGCCTCGTTGCCATGATGCAGGCGGATATTGTGCTGGAAATATTATTGACAAAAAAAGCCCCATCCCTATGACCATCACCTTAAACAACAGAAAAGAAACGTTCCGTGGCGGACCCATGACGATTGACCGGATCATGGAGGAAAAATCTTTCCATTTTAAAATGCTGATTGTCAAGTTGAACGGAAATCTTATCCCCAAAGAAGCCTTTTCTTCAACCCTGGTGAACGAAGGTGACCGCCTGGATATCATCCACCTGATCAGCGGGGGCTGAAGATGAATAATCCTTTAATGCAACCTTATAAATTATAACCTTGTCCTGACCATGAAATCAACTACTTTTTTCCGTCTTCCGGCTTGTGTACTCATTTCAATGGCTTTCCTGGCTCCTTCATGCATAATGCTTGACCTGGACGCTGTAAGCGGATCCACCCTGGTATGGGACTCGGGCTCCAACAATTACTTTAACCGGGAAGCCTACACCACGCTGCAGGGTCCCAAAAAGCTGGTCATAGATGGCGAGGTGGAAAAAACCACGGAGATCAAACTCTCCCGGTTCCCTTTGCGGACGGTAACCGTCAAAGAGGCAACCTGGTGCGAAGAAGGTGATTCCATTGCCTTTCAGGGCACCTTCCGCTATGACGGTTATGCCCTGTGCGACATCCTCAGTTCACTCAAGGTGGATAAGGCCAGCAAGGAAGACCTCTGGCCGCCCATTGACCTGTATGTTGAGGTGCGTAACGAGGCAGGCGAACTGGCCGTTTTTTCCTGGGGCGAGATCTTCTACTCGGCCAACATGTACGGTATTGTAATTGCAAAAAGAGTAACCCGGGTCATCCCGGGGAAGACGGGCGAGCTGTGGGAGCTGCCCTCTGAAACCAAACTGGTATCTGAAACTGACCTGGTCTCTGTCAGGAATATAAAAAATCCTACACACATTACCATCCGTTCCCTGAGAGGGAATTATGTGGTTAACCGGGACTCTTTGGTTCTTGAAAACGACCCGGGACGCATAGCCATCCAGACTTCCCTGCAGGACACCCTGGCCGTGATCACCCAACCGGACAGTGACCTGCCGGTTATTTCGTATCCGGTGCTGTTTTACGGGAACAGTACCGGCTACAAGGGGTTTCGCGAATTTTCAGGACAAATGCTGAGCCGGATAATTCACCCTTGGTTTCCCTCGGACAATTACAAAATGGTTCAAACGGGCATGCTGAGCATTGCCGGGGTGGACGGATTCCGGGCCGCTTTTTCGCTGGCCGAGGTTGTCAACCGGAACGACCACCGGGAAATCCTCCTGGGGCTAAGGGGAAAATCCTTTTCCATCTTTACAGCCTGCGATGCTTTTGCCGACAGGTGCATCAAAGGGCTGAGTGAAATACGCCTGATTGACCCGGAGGAGTGATATGAAAAAACAAATTCGTAAGTTACCTTTGTTGACTTTGAGACGATTACTTCTGTCATCAAAATTGCTGCTCTTGCCGCTTCTGGGCATATCCTTTTCCGGCTGCAGCCAAAAATCTGACAAGCAACTTGTCATCTTTCACGCAGGCAGCCTGGCCCTGCCCATGAAAGCCCTGGCCGACAGTTTTACAGTTATGTATCCCGGAACCGAATTTTTGATGGAAGCAGCCGGCAGTGTTGATTGCGCCCGTAAAATAACAGAATTGGGACGCTCATGCGATATAATGGCTTCTGCAGATTACACGGTCATTGACCAGTTGCTGATTCCGGAATATGCATCGGTCAACCAACCCTTTGCCATGAACAGCATAGTCATTGCCTATACAGAAAAATCCCGCAAATCGGACGATATAACTTCTGAGAACTGGTACCGGATACTGCTATCACCCGATGTGTTTTACGGAAGATCAGATCCCAATGCCGATCCGTGCGGATACCGCACCATATTCACGCTGCAGCTGGCAGAACGTTATTATATGGGAGCCGACGGCAAAGCCCCTTTCCAGCTAAGAGATTTCACAGAGAAGGACAACCGTTTCATCCGTCCCAAGGAAGTGGACCTGTTGGCCCTGCTGGGTAGCCAGGCCATTGACTATATGTTCATCTATAAATCCATAGCCCTGCAACACGGCCTGCTCTTTATAGCATTACCCCCGGAAATCAACTTGGGCGACAGCACAATAGCAGAGCTCTATGCCACAGCTCAATTAAAAATCAGGGGTAGCAAACCCGGTGACTCTGTTCTTGTGAAAGGGACCCCAATAACGTACAGTTTCACTATTCCACACAATGCCTTAAATCCGGAACTGGCAAAAAAATTCGCAGATTTCCTGACAGATCCCAACGGAGGTCAGAAGATACTGCGCTCCATGGGGCAGTAACGTACCTTAATAATACACCGATAAGCTTCACTTATTCTGTTGGTACCTGTAATGCTCGCTGAGACTACATGGAACAGAGCGTTTTTACTTTATGCCGAAGCTTTCCTGCATATGCTGCCTGCTTCTGTCACTGCCACACCTTGAAACTGAGGGCTTTTTGTTACGCCGAGGCTCTCCGTTCCAAGGGGTGGTGGCGGCAGAACGCCAGGAGTAGTGCCCGCCAGCAGCGCCGACCAAGAGTACCGCGTACACCCTTCCAGGAGGCCGCAGACACCACAAGATAAGGGAAGCCTCGGCTTAAAGAAAAAGCTTCCCGATCTTGTGGTGTCTGCGACCGAACGTCAGTGGCAAAAAGCAGGAGCGTTACGACCCGATGGTGACCTGGCGGTTGGCCAGGGAGCTCACCTCGGCCTGGTCATGTGTGACGTGCAGGATGGTGATCCCTGTCTGCGACACCTTTTTCAGAAGGAGGGCCGATTGATCCCGAAGCGGTGCGTCCAGAGCGGACAAGGGCTCGTCAAGTAAAAGGACTTTGGGGTGAACCACCAGCGTACGGGCCAGGGCAACACGCTGTTTCTCCCCTCCTGACAGGGATCCGGGCATCCTGTCCAAGAACCGTTCAATGTTCAGATCAGATGCAAAACTGATCACCGTCTCTTTGATCTCATTTTTTTTGATCTTTCTAATCTCCAGCGGCCAGGCAATGTTTTTGTAGACGCTCATGTGTGGAAAAAGTGCATAATCCTGAAAGAGGATCCCTACCGGCCTGCGCTGCGGGGGAAGTAGCGTACAGTCCTTGCCATCAATGAAGATCGAGCCTTTCTTCAAGGTTCTCAATCCGGCAATCAGTTCCAGGATGACTGTCTTGCCTGATCCTGACGGGCCCAGCAGGGCACAGTAATCGCCCTGTTTCAATTCCAGGGAGAAATCTTCCAGGTGAAAACTGCCTGCTTTATATTCCAGATCCGTGCATGACAACATATTACAGGTTGCTTTTCTTGCGCCCCAACAAACGGAGAGCCATAAATACCAGGATACATATAATTATAAAGAGTACAGCCACCGGTCGTGCATAATCAAGCCCGAAGGAGTTGAACCTGTCAAATATCAGCACAGGGGTAGTCATGGGATGGTACGCGACTATGACCACGGCACCGAATTCACTCATTCCCCTGGCGAACATCAGTACAAGGCCTGTAATGACAGAAGGTTTGGCCAGAGGCAGGGAAACCTGCCTGAAAACCCTGAAAGGCGAAGCTCCCAGAGACCGGGCAGCCTGCTCAAGGCGTTCCGGTACGGCTTGAAATCCGTCTCTTGCTGCATTGATCAGGAAAGGAACACTTACAAAAGCCATGGCTACCCCGATGGCAAAGGGACTTCCAACCAGGTTCAGCCCCATGATGTCTGCCAGCCTGCCCAGGGCCGAGTCTCTTGAAATAAACCCCAGAACAGCTATTCCGGCCGCCGAGTGCGGCAGTACGATGGGTATATCGATCAAACCCTGGATGAAGGCTTTTCCCCTGAATTCCTTCCGTGCCATGATATAGGCCAGTGGAAGGGCAAAAAAACCTGCCAGCAGGGTAAAGAGCGCCGAGACACCCAGCGTGAGGCCAATGCTTCCCTGAACGTCGGTGTCTTTGATGGTTTCAAACAGATCCGGCAGTGATGTGGAAAAGAAAAGCCCCAGCAGCGGTGCCACGATGAACAGCAGCAGGATACCGGATAAAAGCAAAAAGACCAGGCGTGTGGTCGTATTATTGTGCCTGAGGAACATCATCTTTCTTTTCAAAGCAAATATAAAAAAATCCATTGTATCTTTGTTTGTATGACAGATTTCCACGATGCTTTGCAAATTGTACTGGACCATGCCACCCCTGCCGGCACGGAAGTGATATCACTTGAAGATGCCTGTGGACGCATCCTTTCCAGTGATATTAAGGCCCCTGCCGATATGCCTCCATTTTCAAAATCGGCAATGGACGGATATGCCTGCCGCAAGGAAGACACGGAAAACGGCATGGAAATTCTTGAAGTTATTGCTGCCGGGAGACTGCCGGTTCACGAGATTATTCCCGGAACATGCAGCAAGATCATGACAGGTGCCCTTTTACCCCGGGGGGCCAATGCAGTGCTGATGGTCGAAAATGCCACCTTGCGCAAAGGGCGCGTGTACGGTCCACGGCCCGGCTCTGACAACATCATCCGGCAGGGAGAAGACCTGAAAGCAGGAGAACCTGTCCTGAGGGCAGGAACGCTATTGCAGCCGCAGCATTTGTCATTGATGGCCATGTGCGGGATAACAGCCGTTGCGGTAAGCCGGGAAATAACCGTTGGCGTCCTCTCTACCGGAGACGAACTTATAGAACCGGGAACCCCTGCCCTGACAGGCAAGATATACAACAGCAATTCCTGGCAACTTGTGGCCATGATGCGGCAAATAGGCGCCATTCCCACATACTATGGCATTGCAGCAGACAGCGTAGAAGAAACCCACCGCCTTCTGCGAACCGCATTGAATGCAAGCCAGGTGGTCATCCTTACCGGAGGTGTCTCCGAAGGAGATTATGACCGGGTCCCCGGTGTGATCCGGGAATTGGGGTTTGAGATCCTTTTTGACCGGGTTCGTGTACAGCCCGGAAAACCTACGACTTTTGCCATTTCATCTTCCACGGGAAAATTCATATTCGGATTGCCTGGGAATCCTGTGTCCTCCTTTGTTCAGTGCAAGCTCTTGGTCCATCCTTTTTTAGCCGCCATGCAGGGAGCTCGCCTGGAACCGATAACCACGCTCCTCCCGCTGAAAGGTGAATATACAAGGCGTAAGGCAGAACGTATGGCGCACATACCCATACACATTAATCCGGACGGAACGTGTTCCACAATTACCTACAACGGATCTGCACACCTGGCTGCCCTCTCTGCTGCACACGGACTGGGCCGTATCCCGGTAGGGGTACAATCCATTAGGAATGGAGAAAAAATTCAGGTACTGCTTTTTTAGGAAGTGTTTACTCAATGGTTAATGATGCTCCTATGACAGACTCCTTTGGCAGGACAATTAATTATCTGCGCATATCGGTTACAGACCGCTGCAACCTCAGATGCATTTACTGCATGCCGGCAGAAGGGGTACCCCCTGTTGCTCATGAACAGGTGCTTTCCTATGAGGAAATCCTGGCTTTTACCCGGTATGCTGTCAGCCGGGGGATCAGCAAGGTCCGCCTGACCGGCGGGGAGCCCCTGGTTCGCAAAGGCATCACAGGCCTGGTAAGTTCACTGGCGGCCGTTGAGGGCATCAAAGACCTGGCAATGACCACCAACGGGATCTTATTAACAGAAATGGCGCACGAACTGAAAGAAGCAGGTCTGCACCGGCTCAATATCAGCCTGGACACCCTTGATCCTGGTAAATACAGGCAGCTTACCCGGGGCGGAGACCTGAACAAGGTCCTGCAAGGGATAAGGGCAGCGAAAATAGCAGGTTTTGGAGGGGCAGGTTCCCCTGTAAAACTCAACTGTGTTCTTTTACCTGATACCCGGGAAGAAGATCTGACCGCACTGCGCGCTTTTGCCCGGGAAGAAAGACTGAAGCTGAGATTGATACAATACATGGACTTGAAAAACGGATTTTTTGCACGGGTAGATGGCGGGGACGGCGGGGACTGCCCCCGCTGCAACCGCCTGCGTCTTACATCCACCGGAATTCTCAAGCCCTGCCTGTTCAGCAATACAGGATACAATATCCGGACACTGGGTGCTGAAAAAGCCCTGGAGGCCGCCCTGCTCAACAAACCGGAAGCCGGAACTTACAATAGCTTTGAAACATTTAATTATTTAGGAGGATGAAACAACCGGAATCCAAAAAACAGGAACTTAGCCATACCCGGCAGGACGGCCGTGTGCATATGGTGGATACTTCGTCCAAGGAAAACAGCCTGAGGGAGGCTAAGGCATGCGGGTCCATTGTTTTGTCTTCCCTCACAATTCAGTTGATAAAGGAAGACCAGATAAAGAAAGGATCGGTGCTTACCACGGCTGCCCTGGCGGGTATCAGTGCCGCCAAACAATGCGGTCTCCTGATCCCTTTGTGCCACAACATCCCCCTTTCAAAGGCAGATGTGACTTTTACGGTGCACCCGGAACACATTGAGGCTTTTTCCGAGGTGCGCTGCGTTGGACCTACCGGTGTGGAAATGGAAGCATTGACCGCCGTGAGTGTGGCACTGCTGACCATTTACGACATGTGCAAGGCAGTGGACAAGCATATGGAGATCACCGGGATCAGGTTATTGGAGAAAACGAAAAAAAGCTTGCAAGATCATGATGAAAATCCTGTCTGTTAATGTTTCAGAAGCAAAAGGAACGGTAAAAACAGCAAGGGAGTCCATAACCCTTGACAAATCGGGTGTGTGCGGGGATGCCCACGCCGGTCCGTGGCACAGGCAGGTCAGCCTGCTGGGTGAAGCAGCCTACCGGATGATGGAGCTTGATCCTGAAGAATTTCCCTTTGGATCGTTTGCCGAGAACATAACCACAGAGGGATCACCCGGGGAAGGCACCCCGGATTTGAAATCCTGCCGTCCCGGAGACAGGTTTAGTTGTGGTGATGTTTTGCTGGAAGTCACACAGATAGGAAAACAATGCCATGGACCGGGGTGTGCAATTTATGAAAAAAGCGGCCGGTGCATCATGCCAAAGGAGGGAATTTTTACCCGTGTGCTTTCAGGAGGCATACTCAAACCGGGAGATAACCTCATTTACAACCCAAAGAAATACCATATTGCCGTCATCACGGTAAGTACCAGGGCTTTTAACGGTTTTTACACAGATAGCAGTGGTCCGGCACTGAAGGACCTGGTAGCCGGTTTCTGCAGTGAAAACGACTGGCCCTGTGAAATTACGGGTGTATTGCTTCCAGATGATCCCGCAAAACTGCATAACGAACTCAGGAAATTTATCCGTGCGGGGTATGACATGGTCTTCACTACAGGGGGCACAGGACTAGGCCCCTCGGATATAACCATTGGGATTGTCAGGCGAATCCTTCAGAGGGAGATACCCGGCATTATGGAATACATCAGGATTTCCTGCGGTAAAGAGAATCCGAATGCCTTGCTGAGCGCTTCCCTGGCGGGTGTTTCTGAAAATACGCTTGTCTTTGCCCTGCCCGGAAGTGTGAATGCTGTAAAAGAATATTTTTCAGGAATCTCACGCTGTTTGAAACATATGGTTTACATGCGAATGGGACTTGATGTTCATTAACATTTTTTTCCACTATATTTGTCCAAAATTTTAACTCTGTTTGTTTATGAAAAAATCCATTTACACCTTGGTTTCCCTTTTAGGGATTTTCCTGCTGGGTTCCTGCAATATCAATACATATAATATTACAGCAACCTTTCCTGACGAAACTTTCAACGGGCAGGTAGCCATGCTTACAGCTTCCACCGACGGCAGCGTCCTGGACAGTGTGGTCATAGCAGATAACAAAGCCTTCTTTACCGGCCAGGTTAAAGAACCGGCACTGTACATGATTCATAGTGACCGTGCGCGCGGTCAGTTGATCCTTGAAAAAGGGGACATCTCCATTGAAATGAAACTGCCGGGTGCTGTTTCTGTGGGTACAGGAACACCCATGAATGATGCCCTGGCAGGTCTGATCACAAAGTACAACGAGCTTATGGACGAGATCAGCAATTACCAGGGAGAAGACGAAGAAGAATACTTTAAAAGCGTCTGGACTCCAAAATTCACCCAGGAAATTGGTGATATCTTCAAAGCCAATAACAACAATGACATTGGCACAATGGCCTTGATGTACCTCTCCAACTATGGCGAAAAAGACTCTGTTGACACCTTTTTTGCACAGGCAGGAGAAGTTGTGACCTCCAGGGGACCCATCCAGAAGATCATCAAACAACGCGAAGCGCTTAAACAGACTGCCGAAGGAGTTATGTTCACAGACTTCACGATTGAAGATTCCGACGGTCTAAGCGTTTCTTTCTCGGAATATATCGGGAAAGGAAAGTACGTCCTGGTGGACTTCTGGGCAGGCTGGTGTGGCCCCTGCAAACGTGAGATCCCCAACATCAGGGAAATTTACGATAAGTATAACGGGGAAGATTTCACCGTTCTTGGAGTTGCCGTATGGGAAAAACCGGAAGACACGAAAAAAGCCATTGAAGAGTTGGGCGTTATCTGGCCCTGCATCATCAATGCCCAAAGTATTCCTACCGACATCTACGGCATTAAGGGTATACCCCACATCATTCTCTTTGGTCCGGACGGAACCATCATTGCACGTGACCTTCGTGGTGAATCCATGAAAGCCAAAGTCGCTGAAGTATTGGGCAGATAACAATGAAATCTGCCTCCCTGGTAATCGGCACGGTGGTCCTTTCTACCACCGTGCTGTTTCTGTGTAATTTCAGTAAACCGCGTCACCCGGTCGATTTACACGCTCTGCAAGAAGTCGTGGAAGTACTCTCTTCTCAAGACTTTAACGGACGTAATGCAGGAAGCATCCAGGATTCAGCGATTGCTTCATACATAGCCAACCGTATGGCCTCCTATGGCTTTGAACCATATTTTTCAGAAGGGTCCCTGCACCGTTTCCGTTACCGCAATGTGGGATCCTGGAACGTTGTTATGGTATACCGGGGTAAAAATGCGTCAGGGTCTATTCTAGTGGGTGCACATTACGATCATCTGGGAATGGGAGGACCCGGTTCGGGAAGTTTAAAACCGGATACCATGGCTTTCCACCCGGGAGCGGATGACAATGCATCCGGAGTGTCGGCAGCCATGGAAGCAGCCAGGCTGCTGAAGGAAACCACCACCAGGAAGAGATTAAAAAAGAATATCATTTTTGCAGCCTTTGGTGCCGAGGAGAAAGGTACCATAGGATCGGCAATATTGGCCGACACCCTGGAAAAAATGGGGTCCCTCCCCTCGCTGATGATCAACCTGGATATGGTGGGAAGACTCCGGGACAGCGTGTTGCAGGTGGGCGGAACCGGAACTTTCCAGGCAGCAGATTCGCTGCTTGGCGCACACCTGGATTCTTCGCTTCACCTGGTGCTGAAAAAAACGGAAAGCGGCTATGGTCCTTCTGATCACAGTGTCTTTTACAGGTCAGGGATTCCGGTGCTTTTCTTCAGCAACCCACCCCACACAGACTACCATACACCTTTTGACACGCCGGATAAAATCAATTACCAGGGGATGGCTGCAATTGTTACCTATGTGACTGCAATTTCCCGCGCGGTAGTGGTAGACGGATTTGAGCCTCTTTACAGGGAAACCATGGATACCCGATCACTCCCTGAACAGGTCAGGTTTAAAGTCAGCCTGGGGGTAATCCCTGACTTCACTTACGAAGGAGAGGGGTTTTGTGCCGGTACGGTTATCAAGGGAAGACCCTCCCACAAGGCCGGCATGCAGGACGGTGATGTGGTCTTGAAGATTGACCGGCAGCCAGTCAAAGACATTGAATCCTATATGAAAATACTGGGAGGGCTGGAAGCCGGACAGATCATCCATATCACAATCCTCAGGAACGGACAAATCATAGAACTGGAGGTACAACTATGAAAGGGATATATTCCTGGACTTTAGCGGTGATCATAACACTTGCCGCTGTCTTTTTGCAAAGAAACACAGGACCGAGCCATCCCGGAAAACAACTGATGGAAGTTAATGAAACTTCTTTCAAGGCTTCTTTTCCGCGCAGCCTGGTGCGGCCTCGTAACGATGCATCCTCTGCTCAGTTGACCCTGGAACTTAGTTCAATCGGAAACGCGCAGGACAGGATCATTGGAGCCATACTCTATTATAAAAGATATCCTGGTAGTGAAGATTATACAGCGGTGGTTCCTTCTTTTTCCATGGAAAAAGACAAGTTGCTGGTCAACTGCATGGTGCCGGTTCAGCCAACTGCGGGAAAGATCAGTTATTACCTGCAACTCCTGGGAAAGGACGGAGCCACTGCAAATTCCCGGGTTTCAATACTCCGGTTCCGTGATCACGTTCCCCCATCGGTGCTGATGCTGCATATCCTGCTGATCTTCTTTGCATTCCTCTTTTCCAACTTTACAGGTATCTATGCTCTATCCGGCAATGCCCGGATCAATCGTTTTGCCCTGGTGACGATCCTTATCCTGTTTGCCGGGGGTTTCATCCTAGGCCCTTTGGTACAAAAATACGCTTTTGGTGTTTGGTGGGCAGGCTGGCCACTGGGCGGGGACATGACGGACAACAAGACACTTGTTGCCATCCTGGCCTGGATCATTGCCTATATTATGAACAAAATACCATTTTCATCAACACGTTTTTGCCGTTGGAGGCGTTTCTTATATCTGGCAGCTGCCCTGGTTACCATGGTCGCCTATTCCATCCCGCACAGCACAGCCGGATCACAGTACGACTACCAGACAGGAACCATTGTCACCGGCCAGGAAAATGCTATAGAACCATCACATAAACTTCAATGAAATCAGAACAATTTTACAATCTTTCGGTTGAGCAGCTGCTAGATCAGTATGGAACCGCTTTAGATTCAGGCCTGCAGGACGGGGAAGTAAAAAGACGCCTTTCAGAAGCAGGGTACAACCGGCTTCTGACAAAAAAACAGAAGTCTTCGCTTCGAATATTCCTGGAACAGTTTAAAAGCAGCATGGTGGTCATCCTCCTGGTTGCCGCCATCATTTCTGGTGTAATTGGAACCCTGGAGGGAGAGGGATTGATGGAAACCTTTGTCATTCTTGCTATTCTGATTATCAACGCAGTAATAGGAACTGTTCAGGAAATCAAGGCGCAATCCTCGCTGGAAGCCTTGAATAAAATGAGTTCGCCCCGGAGCAAGGTGTTGCGAAACGGGCAGGTTTATGAAATTGATTCTGTTGAAATCGTTCCCGGAGATATCGTTGTTCTGGACACCGGAGACATCATTCCGGCCGATCTTCGTTTGATAGAAACGGTAAACCTGAAAATCCAGGAATCGGCCTTAACCGGCGAATCGGTGCCTGTGGATAAAACAGTTGCTCCGTTGGAAGGCCAGGATATTCCCTTGGGTGACCGTCATAACATGGCCTTTTCCACGGGTATAGTTACTTACGGCCGTGGCAAAGGACTTGTCGTGGCTACAGGAATGAAAACTGAAGTGGGAAGAATTGCCCATATGCTCCAGCATACAAAGGAAACAGAAACGCCCATGGGCAAACGGCTCAGGGGATTGGGAAAAGTTCTGGGCTATGTTGCACTTGCTATCTGCGGCGTGATCTTCCTGGTAGGCGTATTGTACGGAAACAATTGGTTTGATATGTTCATGATGGCTGTAAGCCTTGCTGTGGCTGCCATTCCTGAAGGATTGCAGATTGTTTCGACCATTGTGCTGGCCATAGGCGTCCAGCGGATGGTGAAATTCAACGCGATTGTCCGTACACTGCCATCGGTGGAAACCCTGGGAAGCACCACTGTGATCTGTTCCGATAAAACGGGAACGCTCACACAAAACAAAATGAGCATTGTGGAAGCATGGCCCGATGGGCTGGATTCCAATGGAACCACCCTGCTGGAAGTGTCGCTGCTCTGCACCGATGCGCACCTGAAAATGTTGCCCGGCGGGGAATATGAAACATCCGGCGATCCTACCGAAACAGCCATCATCCACGCCGGCCTCGGCCTGAACCTCAATAAAAACGATCTTGAGAAACAATTCCCGAGGGTGGAGGAAGTGCCTTTCGACTCTGAGCGAAAACGAATGGCCACCATCAACCGGATGGAAGGAGGCCGGCTACGGGTGAATGTCAAGGGAGGGCTGGATGAAATGCTGGGCGTTACCACGCGAATTCTTATCAACGGCAAAGAAAGGCCCATCACGCAGGAAGACAGAGATGCAATTGAAAAAGAAAACAGCCGCATGGCACTTTCTGCGCTGCGTGTGCTTGCCGTGGGATACAGGTATATAGATGCAGTTCCTTCCCCTGCAAACGCAACAACGGTTGAAAAAGACCTGGTCTTCACGGGCTTGCTGGGCATGATTGATCCGGCCCGGGCCGAAGTGCCGGAAGCTGTAAAAAAATGCCAGACTGCAGGGATCCGTCCGGTGATGATCACAGGAGACCACCGGGTTACCGCCGTCGCCATAGCAGGCGAAATTGGGATTTACAAACCCGGCGATAAGGCAATCACGGGTTCAGAGTTGTCCCTTGTCAGTGACCAGGATCTGTATCGGAATGTACGGGATTATTCAGTATACGCCCGGGTTGCACCGGAACATAAGGTCCGGATAGTCACGGCATGGCAATCACAAGGGCAAATCGTGGCCATGACTGGAGACGGGGTGAACGATGCGCCGGCGCTCAAACAGGCCGATATCGGGATTTCCATGGGTATAACGGGAACAGAAGTTGCCAAAGACGCCTCCGATGTCATCCTGACAGATGATAATTTTGCAACCATCGTACGGGCTGTGGAAGAAGGCCGTCGCATCTACGACAACATCCTGAAAGCCATACAGTTTCTACTCTCGGCAAACGTGGGTGAAGTTTTGCTTATATTCATCGCCTCTGTTCTTAACTTAGGGAATCCCCTCTCCCCCATCCTGATCCTGTGGATCAACCTGGTTACTGACAGTCTTCCTGCGCTGGCCCTAAGCATGGACCCTGCCGAAAAGGATATCATGACACGAAAGCCCAGGAATCCCGGGAAAGGTTTTTTCACCCGGGGAATGATCTGGAGGATTTTCTACCAGGGGGTAACCATAGGATTGATATCCCTGGCTGCTTATCTGGTCGGGTATCACGACGGAGGTGACGCACTGGGAAGGACAATGGCTTTCACGGTTTTGGGTTTCTCACAGCTGTTCCACGTACGCAACCTGCATTCAAACAGGCTTTCATCCTTTAAAAGCAGCTTTCTAAGCAACAAAGCGCTGCTGGGTGCCATCACAATATCGGCATTGATGATGTTTGCCGTGCTGGTTATACCAGGCATGATGAACATCTTTGGAACCGTGGCCATGGATACGGTGCACTGGCTCATCACAGCCGGACTTTCGCTTGTTCCCATACTGGTGGTTGAAGTGGTAAAGTGGGCCGGGATCAACCATTCAAAAGACGAGTATTGAAAAAAATGCCTACTTTTGCAGGCTGTATTATAGGGTCCGGTAGCTCAGTTGGATAGAGCAACAGCCTTCTAAGCTGTAGGTCTTGGGTTCGAGCCCCAACCGGATCACACACAGAAGTGATTTTTTAAGACGAGGCTTTAGCTGCTTGATACAGAAAGTCGCTTCACAACAAAGAACAGGGAGCTTTTTTGGTACGCCGAGGCTTCCTGTTCTTTGTTGTGCAGCGGCTTTACGGTTTATCTGCAACGTTGCTTCGCAGCATTAAAGCAGAAGCGT